>OIBX01000621.1_pt1 | contig 12126 bp, 8 predicted proteins | sample 1581151 | NCBI WGS metagenome assembly OIBX01 (sample SAMEA3882527, study PRJEB24775) | human gut metagenome | biome: human-associated habitat; feature: intestine environment; material: feces | place: Netherlands | collected 2009/2010 | reverse complement strand
GCTGGTGCTGGCAGCTGTGATGCTGTGTGTGGCTGTCCCGGCGGCGTTCGCCGAGGATGCCGCACCCGGTGCCACCACCATTGGCGGTGCAAACACCACCCTTATCCCTGAGGAAGAGGAAAATTGTCTGAGCTGGCTCTTCGGCTCCGGCGATACCATCACCATGCCCTACCTGAACGTCAAGGGGCAGGGCCTGCGCCGGAACGTGACCCTGGATCTTGAGGACTGTCTGGTGGGCATCACCTACACCGAGCTGGGCTCCATCGGCAGCTATGTCAGTGACGCGGCGGCACAGCAGGCGTGGAAAGCGCAGGCGGTAGCCATCCACTCCTATCTGGAATACCACAAGAAATACGGCTCTTCGGCCAACGCGCTGGTGTACACCCCCGTGGATCAGATCCCTTCCTCTGCCCGCAGCGCCATCCGCAGGGCAGTCTCTGAGGTCAAGGAGGAGGTGCTGACCTGCAACGGCAGCGTCATCGATGCAGTGTGGTCGGCCAGCGCGGGGTACAACACCCAGACCGGCGTGTACGGCACCTGCTCCAGCCGGGACGCATGGGGCACCGATGTGCCGTATCTGCAGAGCGTGGAAAGCCCCTACGAGGAGCAGTACCACAACAAGCTGCGCCGGGTCATCGGAAAAGACTATACCTATAAAGAGTATAACGACAGCCGCACCGGCGAGCCCTACGTCAGCGCCGACACCACCCACAAGGATCTGGGCGGCTTTGTGCAGTACAACACCTTTGTTTCCAATGGCCGCAGCTACCGCTATATCGGCCAGTTCGTTTCCTCCCGTTACTGCTTCGACTTTGGCGCGGACGAAAGCGGCACTCCCTGCATGACCTATTACGGCTTTGGCCATGGCGTGGGCATGAGCCAGTGCGGTGCTGTGGGTTACGCACAGGAGCAGGGCATGGGCTACCGGGAGATCCTGAGCCACTACTACACGGGTGTGAGCATTTCCGCTTCCGGCAGTTCCGGCGGTGGGTTCTTTGGCTGGCTGCACAGCCTGTTCCACTGGTAAGCAGTGGAAAACTGCAAAGAAATGCGCGCAAAACCTTCTCAAATCATGCCGGATTTGGTATACTATAAATCGTGTGATTTTTTGAGAGATCATTTTAAGATAAAAAAGTTCCATAGGAGCGGAGATCGGAATGGATCAGGAAAAAGAAACCAAACGACAGGCCGAGCGCTGCCGTGCACTGGCGCAGCGCATCGTGCGGGAGCTGACCCCTGCCAGCATTCAGGTGCTGGGCGGCAGCGGCGCACTGGCCGAAGCACTGGAAAAGGCCGGCGCACAGCTGCTGCCGGAGAATGCAGAGCAGGGCACCGCTGCCCTGCTGGTGGTGGAGGACCCGGAATGGGTGGATCTGCCCGCACTGCAGTGTGCACAGGTGCTGCTGGTATGCACCGATGCATCGGCCATGGCTGACTGTGCAAAGCAGTTGGCCGCACAGGGCCTGTATCGGGATTTTGAGTGGAAGAACCGTGGCAAAGCCCAGCAGACCGCGCTGTTCTGCCGCAGCGCCGCTGTGCAGGATGCACAGCAGCTGCTGGCAGGCTACGAGATGACGCTGGACGATCTGCGAGAGCGGATGCAGCAGGCCGAGCGCACCGGCGAAGAGCAGACGGCTCAGCTGGAACGCCTGCGCAGCGATCTTTCGCTGAGCCGCAGCCATGAGCAGGATCTGGAAAAGACACTGAACAATGTGACCAGCTCTACTTTCTGGAAGATGAGCTGGCCGCTGCGCTACTTTGTCAGCAAGGGCCGTCAGCTGGCACACACCTTCCCGCCGTTCGTCTTTCTGGGCCAGCTGCGTCGGGTGGGCATTTCCGGCGTGCGTGCGCAGGCAAAGGCCAAAAAGGAATACGCGAAGCTGTTCCCGGGCAGGACCATGCGCGCCGACCGCTTTGCCAGCGCAGAGCTGCTGGTAAGGCAGGCGGCCGACCAGCCCGCCGCGCCGCGCATCAGCATCGTGGTGCCGCTGTACAATACGCCGCAGCAGTTTCTGGTGGAGCTGCTGGACTCGGTGCAGAACCAGACCTATCAGAACTGGGAGCTGTGCCTTGTGGATGCCGGACAGGACGAGACGGTGGGCCAGACCGTAGCAGCCCGTGCTGCGGAAGACCCCCGCATCCGCTACCAGAAGCTGGAAAAGAACGAGGGCATTGCGGGCAACACCAATCAGGGCTTTGCGCTGGCAACGGGCGAGTTCATCGCCCTGCTGGACCACGATGATATCCTGCACCCCTGTGCTCTGTGGTACGTGGCACAGGCCATTGCCGAACAGGGCGCAGACTTTGTGTATACGGATGAAGTGACCTTTGAGGGCGACATCGACCACCTGACCGTTTACCATTTCAAGCCGGATTATATGCTGGATAATCTGCGCTCCAACAACTATATCTGCCACCTGAGCGTGTTCAGCGCAAAGCTGCTGGCCGCTGTGGGCGGCGATGAGCGTGCAGCCTACAACGGCAGTCAGGACTATGACCTCTACCTGCGCCTGACCGAAAAGGCGCACAAGATCGTGCATATCCCGCATCTGCTGTACTACTGGCGCTCCAGCCCCACCAGCGTGGCAAGCAACATTTCGGCCAAGACCTACTGTCTGGAAGCTGCGGTCAAGGCCCTGTATGCTCACTACGAGCGTGTGGGTGTGCCGGTGGATGAAGTTTCCATGATCCCGGGTACGCCGGGCTTCTATAAGACGGACTATACCATCACAAAGCCGGGCCGGGTCAGCATCCTGATCCCCAGCTGCGACCATTCTTCCGACCTGCGCACCTGCGTGGAGTCCATCTACCGCAGGAGCACCTATGAGGATCTTGAGATCATCGTCATCGAGAACAACAGCAGGGAGCCTGCTACCTTCCGCTGCTATGAAAAGCTGCAGAAGGAGCACAAGAACCTGAAGGTGATCACATGGCAGGGCACCGGCTTCAACTACAGCGCCCTGAACAACTTTGGCGCAAAGGAAGCCACCGGCGAATACCTGCTGCTGCTCAACAACGATACCGAGGTCATTTCTCCGCGCTGGATCGAAGAAATGCTCATGTACGCCCAGCAGGACCGTGTGGGTTGCGTGGGCGCAAAGCTGCTTTATCCGGACAACACCATCCAGCACGCGGGCATCGGCTTCGGCTTTTTGACCCTTGCGGCCCACATGCACAAGAACTTCCCGGTGGGCCACCCCGGCTATATGGGACGTCTGGTCTATGCACAGGATGTGTATGCGGTCACTGCCGCCTGCCTGATGGTGCGCAGGAGCGTCTACGAGCAGGTGAACGGTCTGGACGAGAGCTTTGCTGTGGCCTTCAACGATGTGGACTTCTGCGTGCGCGTGCGCGAAGCGGGCTATACCAACGTGTTCACCCCGTTTGCACAGCTGTACCACTACGAGAGCAAGAGCCGCGGTCTGGACGAGAACCCGGTCAAGCGCAAGCGCTTCATCTCGGAGGTGGAGCGCTTCCAGAAGCGGTGGGCAAAGCAGCTGGCCGCAGGCGACCCCTGCATGAACCCGAACTTTGACCTGATGAAAGAGGACTTCAGCTTTGACATCAAACCGCTGGAGTGAACGACATGGAACTTTCTGCTTGTATTGTAGTTTATAACGGCGCGGATGAAGCGCTCAGGGCGGCACAGACCGTGCTGGACTGCACCCGCCGCCACCCGCTGACACTGTATCTGGTGGACAATGCCAGCCCGGACGGCAGCGGCAAAAAGCTGGAGCAGGCCGTGGCGGACGGCCTGCTGGCAGCAGGCCCGGGCCAGCAGGTGGTGGTGCACTTCCGCACCGAGAACGGCGGCTTTGGCACCGGCCACAATATGATCCTGCCCGAGCTGGACAGTGATTTCCATTTTATCCTCAACCCGGATATCCAGCTGACCGCTGATACCCTGAGTGATCTGGCCGACTGGATGGCCGCCCACCCGGATGCCGTGATGGCCCGGCCCTCGCTGGTGTTCCCGGACGGCAAGCCCCAGCAGCTGCCCCTGCGCCGGTGCGCCCTGCGGCCCATGCTCTACCGCCAGCTGCCCCGGCTCAGCTTCTGGAAAGGCCAGAACGACCACTACCTGATGCTGGATGAGGACCTGACCAGACCCATCGAGATCGAGTTCTGCACCGGCAGCTTTTCCGGTGTGCGCACCAGCACCTTCAAGGCGGTGGGCGGCTTTGACGAGAGCTACTTCATGTATGTGGAGGATGCGGACCTCACCCAGAAGATGCGCACCCGGGGCAAGGTGTATCTGGTGCCCCAGTATACCGCCATCCACGCCTGGCACCGCGCTGCCCACCGGGATCTCAAGCCCGCCCTCTGGCAGACGGGAAACCTGCTGAAGTATTTCCATAAGTGGGGCTTCAGGTGGTAAGAAACGCTCCACCATCGCGATATGCTGCCGCCGTGGGCGGCTGAACGGTTCTGTTTGACGGCCTGTTCCGGAAAAAATTCTGGAACAGGCCGTTTTTTCTTGCTTTTTTTTCGATTTGAGAGTAGAATAAGGTGTAAAACTATCTGATGCCGCCCCGCGCGGCCGGAACTTTTACCCTGTAACTTTGTTGACAGCGGACGCAGCTCCGCTTTGAATATTACGAGGTGAGCGTTTCACCCCGTATAGCTGCACAACTTTTTCAATACAAATAAAGGAGTGCACAAATTATGAAAGGCATTATTCTGGCCGGCGGTGCCGGCACCCGGCTTTATCCGCTGACGATGGTCACCAGCAAGCAGCTGCTGCCTGTCTACGATAAGCCCATGATCTACTATCCTCTGTCCACCCTCATGCTGGCGGGCATTCAGGATATCCTGATCATCTCCACCCCCACTGATACGCCGCGCTTTGAGGCGCTGCTGGGCGATGGCAGCCAGTACGGCATCCATCTGCAATATAAGGTCCAGCCCTCTCCCGATGGTCTGGCACAGGCCTTTATTCTGGGCGAAGAGTTCATCGGCGACGACTGCTGCGCCATGATCCTGGGCGACAACATCTTCTACGGCAACGGCTTCTCCAAGATCCTCAAGACCGCCGCCGCCAATGCGGAAAACAAAGGCCGCTGCACTGTGTTCGGCTACTATGTGCAGGATCCGGAACGCTTTGGCATCGTGGAGTTCGACAAGGACGGCAAGGTGCTCAGCGTGGAGGAAAAGCCTCAGCATCCCAAGTCCAACTACGCCATCACCGGCCTGTACTTCTATAACAAAGAGGTCGTGAAGATGGCAAAGCAGGTCAAGCCCTCTGCCCGCGGCGAGCTGGAGATTACCACCCTGAACGACATGTATCTGAAGAAGGACGAGCTGGATGTCCAGCTGCTGGGCCGCGGCTTTGCATGGCTGGACACCGGCACGATGGACAGCCTCGTGGAGGCAGCCGACTTTGTGCGGATGATCGAGAAGCGTCAGGGCATCAAGATCAGCGCCCCCGAAGAGATCGCCTTCAAGTACGGCTGGATCGACCGCGACACCCTGCTGGAAAGCGCTGAGCGCTACGGCAAGAGTCCTTACGGCCAGCACCTGAAGAACGTTGCAGACGGCAAGCTGCGCTATTAAGCAAAAGAGAGGCATACCCATATGAAAATCATTGTTACCGGCTGCAAGGGTCAGCTGGGCACCGAGATCCTCAAGCAGCTGCGCGAAGGCCGCAGCGAGATCGGCCCCATCCCCGAAAAGCTGCTCAATGCCACGGTGATCGCCGTGGACCTGCCGGATCTGGATATCTCCAACTACAAAATGGTGGACGAGTTCATCCGCCGCAACCGCCCGGATGTCATCATCAACTGCGCTGCCTACACCAATGTGGACGGCTGCGAAGTGAACCATGATGCCGCCTTCAAGGCAAACGCCCTCGGCCCCCGCAATCTGGCACAGGCAGCGGAAAAGACCGGTGCACGACTGGTACACGTCTCCACCGATTATGTGTTCTCCGGCCGTGAGAACGGCGGCGTTGCACAGGACGAAGCCACCATTCCCGGCCCCATCAGCGCCTACGGCTCCACCAAGCTCATGGGCGAAAAGTATGTGGAGCAGTTCTGCCACCGTCACTTCATCGTGCGCACCGCGTGGCTCTACAGCTACTACGGCAAAAACTTCGTCAAGACCATCGTGAACGCAGGCAAGAAGTTTGGCAAGCTGGAAGTGGTCAATGACCAGTGCGGCAACCCCACCAACGCGGTGGATCTGGCCCACGAGATCCTGCAGTTGTGCGTGACCCACGAGTACGGCCTGTACCACTGCACCGGCGAGGGCATCTGCTCGTGGTATGATTTTGCGTCCGAGATCATCCGCCTGTCCGGCGTGGATGCCGCTGTGGCACCCTGCACCAGTGAGGAATACAAGGCAAAGCACCCGGAAAGCGCCGACCGCCCCAAGTGGAGCGCACTGGACAACCGGATGCTGCGCTGCACCGTGGGCAACGATGTGCGCGACTGGAGAGACGCTCTGGCCTGCTTCTTCGCCCACTGGGACGGCGACAACGGGATGAAAGACTGAAAAGAGGAAATTGAACCTATGAAAACATATCTGATCACCGGCTGCGCCGGTTTTATTGGTTCCAACTTTGTGCATTATATGCTCAAGAAGTACCCCGAGATCCTGCTGGTCAACCTGGATAAGCTGACCTACGCGGGCAATCTGGAGAACCTGAAGGATGTGGAGGGCGACCCCCGCCATGTGTTCGTGCAGGGCGATATCTGCGACAAGGAGCTGGTGGAAGGCCTGTTCCAGAAGTACGATTTCGATTACGTCATCAACTTTGCCGCCGAGAGCCACGTGGACCGCTCCATCAAGAACCCCGAAATTTTTGTGCAGAGCAACGTGATGGGCACCGTCAACCTGCTGCAGCGCGCCAAGGAAGCATGGTATGATGCCGATGCCAAGACTTGGAAAGAGGGCAAGAAGTACCTGCAGGTGTCCACCGATGAGGTGTACGGTGCACTGGGTGCGGACGGCTTCTTTATGGAGACCACCCCCCTGTGCCCCCACAGCCCCTATTCTTCCTCTAAGGCCAGCGCCGATATGTTCGTTATGGCATTCCACGATACCTACGGTATGCCCATCAACATCACCCGCTGCTCCAACAACTACGGCCCCTACCAGTTCCCCGAGAAGCTCATCCCGCTGATGATCAACAACGTCAAGCACCACAAGCAGCTGCCCGTCTACGGTGACGGTATGCAGATCCGCGACTGGCTGTATGTGGAAGATCACTGCAAGGCCATCGACATGGTAGCCAACGGCGGCAAGATCGGTGAGGTGTACAACGTGGGCGGCCACAACGAGCGCCCCAACATCTTCATCGTCAAGACCATCATCAACCAGTTGCATGACCGCCTGCAGGACGAGGGCATCAGCGAGGACCTCATCAAGCATGTGGCCGACCGTCTGGGCCACGACCGCCGCTACGGCATCGACCCCACCAAGATCAAGAACGATCTGGGCTGGTACCCCGAGACCCCGTTCGAGAAGGGCATCGTCCTGACCATCGACTGGTATCTCGACCACGAGGAGTGGATGGAGCACATCACCAGCGGCAACTACCAGAAATACTACGAGGAAATGTACAAGAATAAGTAAGTTCTTGTTCGGTATATTGAAAAAGAGGGAACGTCCATCCGCAGACTGTTCGTAAAACAGTATTCAGCAAATGACACGGCAACTGGATGTCAGGATTGGTTGCTGTTCACTCCGCTAGGCCTAAAAAGCAAAAAGTCCCATGCCCGCACCGCCAAAGTGCTGGGCATGGGACTTTTTGCGTCTGGGAACGGTACACCTCTATCGAGGTGTAACATACTAGACTTTGTACCAAAGTCGTGTGCCAAAGGAGATTGTGCTCCTTTGAAATTTCCGTCATCATAGAGGAAAGAAACAATCTATTAACTTTCCCATGCAGCAACAATGCTTCTTTCTGGTTTTTGAGGATCAATAGTCACCTTTATAGGTGTTCCCTTGCTCACGAGAGGATTGAACCAAAACCAATGGGACTGTCCATAATAAGTGTCTTTTCCAATCTTATATTGGTACTGGATCACCCAAGGATAAATTACATCTTCATCAGCAAGGTGATAGGTACTCATGTGGAATTTTATGTGAACCCTTTTTACTGCATTAACTTTTCCGGAAACAATCTTTCCGTTTTTCAGCAGGTCTGCTTTGCGGATGTCTGTAATCCATGCTACCCCGATAATTGCGATAGCAATAAGCCACGCAGCTATGAGTGCCCCGATTCCAACTTGCTTATAGGCGATAGAAATCAGAAAAGCAACAAAAATCCCAACAGCACCAAGAATATGGAGCAAATCTTTAGAAAAGAACTTATGGATTTTTTTCATGGAGAGACACTTCCTTCCACGAGGTTTTGTTACACTTGGAATACGGATAAACCGGGAAGAAGATTGCGGTCATGCCGGAAAGATTTCTCAGCCCAAACTGATCCCCATGCGTTTTGCCACGGTGAGGAGCTCGCAGCCCTCAGGGATATTGCGGGTCTTACCGGCGATATCCTCCAGACGGTTGGAGATGACGTGATTGTTCACGAGAGCCACCGTAACGCCGTACTGCTCGATCTCCACCAGCTTGGCGGCGTAGCTGCCGAACTGGGTGGCCAGCACGCGGTCGTAGGCGCTGGGGCTGCCGCCGCGCTGCATGTGGCCCGGGATGCACACACGGGTCTCCATGCCGGTCTTTTTCTGGACGGCAGCGGCAATGCGGTTGGTGGCGGTGGTGTAACCGGCCTCGGCGCGCTTGGCGGTCCACTCCTTGCGCTTCAGTTTGGCCTCATCCACGTTCATGGCACCCTCGGCCACGGCGATGATGGAGAAGTTGGAGCCGCGCTTTGCCCGGCGCTCCACGGCCTCGCAGACGCGGTCGATGTCGTAGGGCTGCTCGGGCAGCAGGATGATATCCGCGCCGCCTGCAATGCCGGAGTAGAGGGTCAGCCAGCCGGCCTTGTTGCCCATGATCTCGATGCACATCACGCGGCTGTGGCTGCCGGCGGTGGTGTGGATGCGGTCGATCACATCGGTGGCAATGTCCACGGCGGTGTGGAAGCCGAAGGTTACGTCGGTACCATAGATATCGTTATCAATGGTCTTGGGCAGGCCGATGATGTTCAGACCCTCCTGCGAGAGCAGGTTTGCGGTTTTGTGGGTGCCATTGCCGCCCAGGCACAGCAGGCAGTCCAGCTTGGCTTCCTTGTAGGTCTTTTTCATGGCGGCAACTTTATCAATGTTGTCGTCCTCCACCACACGCATCATCTTAAAAGGCGTGCGCTTGGTGCCCAGAATGGTGCCGCCCAGCGTCAGGATGCCGCGGAAATCGTCCTCGCACATCTCCTTGTAGTCGCCGTTGATCAGGCCGCTGTATCCGTTCAGGATGCCAATGATCTCCACGTTATCGCCCATGCGGGCATACAGTGCTTTTGCTACGCCGCGGATGGTGGCGTTCAGACCCGGACAGTCGCCGCCGGAAGTCAGGATTCCAACACGTTTTTTCATTCAAAAGCCCTCTTTCATTTGGTATTCAGCGCCGCGCGTTCTGCCTTTCAAAGTCAGTCTGCCCGGAGATCTACCTGTTTATAGTATAAGATTATTCCGGATGGGGGCCGCTGTCAAGAGAAGCGCAGAAAATTTACACGCTTCCACGGTGCATTTCTGCGGGCAGGAGAACAGCGGGAAAACTTTTGCAGAAAAAATAAAAAAATGGTTGACAAGCGCGGGCCTTTTGAGTATAATATCCCTTGTCAGCAGCGCACGGCGCGGCAGATAAACTGAATAATGGGGATTTGCATAGTGGTAGTGCGGTAGACTCTGACTCTACTTGTGGGAGTTCGATTCTCTCATCCCCAACCAAGAAAACCGCAGTCTCAACTGGCTGCGGTATTTTCGGGGCATAGCGCAGTTGGTAGCGCGCCTCGTTCGGGACGAGGAGGCCGTGGGTTCAAATCCCGCTGCTCCGACCAAAAAGAACCAGTACACATTCGTGTACTGGTTCTTTTTTGTCTCCGCGCGGGATTTGAACAGGGCGGCGGTGCGAAGCACCGCAAACAAAGCCATAGTATGGCTTTGTTTAGCCCGCGGGTCCCACCGGCTAGGAATGTCTAACAGGGTGCATGCTGCTAGGAGCAGCGGGATCTGCAACCCGAAAAGTTTTGACTTGTGTTCTAAATATGATATACTGGAAAAGCAAAGCCATATTTGGCTGCAGAACGGACAAAAAAGCGAGGAAAAACAGAAACTATGCAGGAAATAAAAAAGAAAAAACGGGCGGTCGCGCTTTTTGTGATCGTTCTGATCTGCCTTTGCGGCTGGTGGGCTGTGCGGAAAGAGGGGTTCTTTCTGGATGAGATCTACTCCTACGGCCTTGCAAACAGCAGCTATGCGCCGTTTTTGAATTGGTATTATAATGGTGAGCATTCGTTTGATGGAAATCTCCCGGAAGCAGTTTTTGAACAACAGGATTTTGTGAATTATATTTCGGTTCAGAAAAATGATCGCTTCAACTATGCGTCGGTCTACTATAATCAGACGCAGGACATTCATCCGCCGCTGTTCTACTTTTTGCTGCACACGGTGTGCTCATTATTTCCGGGCAGCTTTACAAAATGGACGGGTCTGGGGATGAATTTTGTGCTGCTGGGCGGCACGCTGGCAGCGCTGTATGCGCTGGGCATGGAGCTGTTTGCAGACTGGAAAAAAGCATTGTTCGTCTGTGCATTGTATGCGTTCAACCGTGAAATGATCTCGAATGTGACGATGGTGCGCATGTATATGCTCATGACCTTGCTGACGACCCTGCTTGCGCTGCTGGTGGCAAAGTCTCTTCGCAGGCCGTCTGTGCCCAAATATCTTCTGATCGGTGTAACCATCTATCTTGGCATGATGACCCAGTATTTCTTTGTGGTCTATGCCTTCCTGCTGTGCGCAGCATATGACCTTTACCTGATGTTCCGGCGCGAATGGAAAAATGTTGCTGCATTTTCGCTTCCGGCACTTGCGGGCGTTGGCGGAATGCTGCTCACCTTTCCGTGCTGGTATGCACAGCTGCACTCGCAGAATACGAACTCACTGGATGCTACAACGCGCAATCTTTTTGATCTGGCGCAGTACCCCAAAGGCCCGCTGGAGCTGATCGGCTGGAGCATCGTCGGCTTTGCTGTAGGCGCAGGCATTATGGCCGTGCTGATCCTGACGAAGCTGGGGCAGCGCTGGCTGCCGGGCAAGTTGCGCGGCACTACGCTGATCCCCGGGGATGTCAAGCTGATCACGGTCCCGGCGCTTGCTGCATTTCTGGTTATCGCGGTGATCTCGCCGTATAAGTCGCTGCGGTATGTGTACCATCTGCAGCCGCTGGAAGCGCTGTTTTGTGGCTGCGGCCTTTTCTCCATTCTGGATACGCTGCGTGCAGGCACCAGAAAGCGCATTCTGCAGATCGTGTGCCTTGCAATGGTCGTGCTTGCATTTGTGATCGAGCCGGAGCGCATGTACAGCGGTACTTATAAGATAGACAAAGAACTGGAACAATACAGTCAGGCCGCCTGCGTGGATATTACCGGGGACCTTGGCAGTTTCACTTCCGGCGTGCAGGAGCTTCTCAAATTTCAGGAGGTCTGTGTGGTGCCGGACGATTCCAGTGAGCTGCTGGTGCAGTATAACACCGGCGAAAATGATACGCTGGTGCTGTTCATTGGAGGCCGGGGGCTGTGGCAGTTCGTGACGGCAGAACAGGTGGAGCAGATCACGGCCCAGAACATGGAAACTGCGTGGAACGTTGCCCGACAGGGCGGCTATGAGGATGTTTCGCTGCTGGCAACGCAGGAGTTTGAACAGATCTTTGTTTTGAAAAAGTGAGCGCTTTGCGGCACAGCAGAAGGAAAAACTGCCTTTTTTGCGCGTGCTATATCGTTTTAAGGTAAAGTGTGCTAGAATAGTACCATCAACGATTCAGGAGGGTATCCCATGCTCAAACGACTGCGCAAAGCGCACCCGATCTTATTCTGCGTTCTGGCAGAAGTGGTCTTTCTGGCAAGCCTGTTCGTAACAGATCTTGTCTTTACCATTGCATTGGTTCTTTTTCGGACGGATTTTGCGTCCATTGATACATACCTCTACAGCACTCTGCAGGAGCTGG
>OIBX01000620.1_pt1 | contig 12136 bp, 7 predicted proteins | sample 1581151 | NCBI WGS metagenome assembly OIBX01 (sample SAMEA3882527, study PRJEB24775) | human gut metagenome | biome: human-associated habitat; feature: intestine environment; material: feces | place: Netherlands | collected 2009/2010 | reverse complement strand
ATTGTGCTGACATTCCCCACCAATAAACTGGTGTAGCAAAAAGAATCATATCTGCGGCAGCAATTTTATCAATTGTAGGATTTGTATCATCCTTATCGACGCATCCCTTAGAGCATTGACAGACACCACATCCCTTGCATGGTGCAATGTTGAGTTTGTCAGGTTCAATGATTTCAATTTCATTCTTTTCTGATGCTCCTTTTATAAATGCATTGATTGCTGTCAGCGTGTTTCCTTTTCTGGCACTTCCATTAATGATTACAATTTTCATGCGTGTATCCTCCAACTTCAGATTTGTATGTCTCTATTATACCATAATGATAGTGATATGTGAAAAATTATATATTCATTTAAAGTGAATTTTTATGCAATTTTACCACTTTACCGCATTAAAATTTAATACTTTTTTTATAAAATGTGTAAAATATAACAAAAAGTACTGGACAAAATGTCCTATACGAGGTAAAATGCATATATGTAATCAAACAGCACATTTGAAGGTTGTGCAGATAGTATTGGTTATATTTTGCGAATTGGGGGGATTTTTCATGAGAATATATCATGCTAAGGATTATGCAGATATGAGCAGAAAGGCTGCAAATATCGTATCGGCACAGGTGATTATGAAGCCTAATTGTGTATTGGGACTGGCTACAGGCTCTACACCTATCGGCTTGTATAAGCAGCTCGTTGAGTGGTTCAAGAAGGGGGATTTGGACTTCTCAGAGGTTATGACGGTGAACCTTGATGAGTACAAGGGATTAAGCCGTGAGAATGACCAGAGCTACTATTATTTTATGCATCAGAATTTGTTTGATCATGTGAATATTCCGGTTGAGAATACTCACCTGCCAAACGGCATGGAGCCGGATTCTCAGAAGGAGTGCAAGCGCTATACAGAGCTGATTCAGTCTCTTGGCGGTGTTGATTTACAGCTTCTTGGTATCGGACACAATGGCCATATCGGTTTTAATGAGCCGGGCGAGTCTTTTGACAAGCAGGTACACTGTGTGAATCTGACAGAGTCTACTATTGAGGCCAATAAGCGCTTCTTTGCATCGGCTGATGATGTTCCGAAGCAGGCTTATACAATGGGTATCAAGACCATCATGCAGGCTAAGAAGATTCTTATTGTTGCAAGTGGTGAGGATAAGGCAGAGATTGTGCACAAGGCTTTCTTTGGACCGATTACACCACAGGTGCCGGCTTCTGTATTACAGTTGCACAATGATGTTACGCTTGTAGCGGATGAGGCTGCACTGAGTTGTTTGTAGATATTTTTTAGTTGAGAAGGTGCATGTATATGATAATAAAAAATGCAAGGGTATTTACAGAGGATGGCAGCTTTATGCAAGGTGATGTTGTCGTTAAGGATGGCCGTTTTGACAGTGTTTTGGAGAGAACAGCTGACACGGACTCGGCTAATGACAGCGCACCGCAGGAGATTATAGATGCATCAGGTCTTATCATGATACCGGGTCTTGTGGATATTCATTTTCATGGATGCAAGGGAGCTGATATGTGTGACGGCACCGCAGAGGCACTTGATGTGATTACAGCATACGAGGCTTCTGTCGGAGTGACGAGCGTGTGTCCGGCGACTATGACCATTCAAAGGGATGAGCTTTTGAGTGTCATGAAAAATGCCGGTGATTATACTTATCAGGGTGGTGCACATCTTGTAGGTATCAATATGGAGGGACCTTTTATCAGTCCTTCTAAAAAGGGCGCACAGGCGGCAGAGAATATCATGCGATGTGATTATGATTATTTCTGTGAGCTTCAGTATGCGGCCCATGGCTTGATAAAGCTTGTAGATATTGCTCCGGAGGAGCCGGGAGCGATTGATTTTATAGACAGGGTAAGAGGAAGTGTTGTGGTTTCAATAGCACACACAGCGGCTGATTATGACACAGCGGTAGAGGCTATTGAGCATGGTGCAAGCCATGCCACACATTTGTATAATGCGATGCCACCGCTTCATCACAGGAATCCGGGAGTTATCGGGGCTGTGAGAGATTCAGAAAATTGTCATGCAGAGCTCATTTGTGACGGTGTGCATATTCACCCGTCGGTTATCAGGGCAACATTTGCCATGTTTGGTGCGAAGCGCATGATTTTAATAAGTGACAGCATGAGAGCCACAGGGCTTGAGGATGGCGAGTATACACTCGGTGGACAGGCAGTGACGGTCAGAGGTCCGCTTGCCACACTCCATGATGGGACAATTGCCGGCTCGGCAACCAATCTGATGGATTGTATGCGTTTCACAGTAAGGCAGGCAGGTATTCCGCTTGAGGAGGCAATTATGTGTGCTACAGCCAATCCGGCTAAGGAGATTGGCATCTATGATGAGGCAGGCAGCATTTCTGCAGGAAAGAGAGCAGATTTTGTGCTTCTCAATGATGATTTGGATATTGTGAGTGTGTATATCGACGGAAAGGAGATATCATGTTAGGTTTTTTTAAGAATAAGTCAAAGGGAAAGGTGATCTGTTCTCCGTGCAACGGCAGAGTGGTTCCTATTACAGAGGTTCCGGATCCTACTTTTTCTGAGAAGATATTGGGAGACGGCGTGGCCGTGATTCCTTCTGAGGGCAGGTTTTACGCTCCGGCGGATGGTGAGGTGACAGCTGTATTTGATACGCTGCATGCTTTTACCATGACGACCACTCAGGGAGTCGAGTTGCTTTTGCACATTGGTCTGGATACAGTGACACTAAAGGGTGATCCTTTTACATCACATATTTCCGTTGGTGATCAGGTGAAGAAGGGCGACCTTTTGATGGAGGCTGACCTGAAGCAGATTAAGGCAGCAGATCTTAATGTTATCACTCCGGTTTTAATTGGCAACACTGCTGATTATAGTGAGATAAAGATGCTCAAAGAGGGAAATGTATCCGCCGGTGATGAGATTTTAAGTCTCGCGTAGATTTGAATATAATTATATAATAATAACGAACTTTATTGGAGTATCTCCAGTTTAGTATACATAATGTAAAGGAGGGGAAATTTATGAAATTTCTTCAAAAACTGGGTAAAGCTTTAATGCTTCCCGTAGCAGTACTTCCTATCTGTGGTATCCTCATGGGTATTGGATATTTTTTATGTCCTGCAACCATGCAGGGTGGTGACATCGAGGGAGTGCGTAATTTAATAGGTCTGTTTTTAGTTAAAGCAGGGGGCGCTTTGATTGACAACATGGCCATCCTTTTTGTAATCGGCGTTGGTGTCGGTATGTCGGAAAAGAACGACGGTACCGGCGGTATTGCAGCTTTAGCTTCATGGCTGATGATGACAACACTCCTGTCTACAGACTTTGTTACAAAAATCATGCCATCTATCGCTGACAGCGCTACAAAGACACTTGCATTCGATAAGATTGAAAACCCATTTATCGGAATCTTGGCCGGTATTATCGGTGCTTTGTGTTACAACAGATTTAAGGATACAAAGCTTCCTGACTGGCTGTCATTCTTCAGTGGCAAGCGTTGCGTAGCAATTGTCGCAGGTGTTGTTTCAATCCTTGTATCTGTAGTATTACTGTTTGTATGGCCATTACTTTTCGGTGCTCTTGTAGCTATCGGTAAAGCAATCGTTGGTTTTGACGTAGTCGGCGCAGGTATCTATGCATTCCTGAACCGTCTGTTAATCCCTACAGGATTACACCACGCATTAAACAATGTATTCTGGTTCGATACTATCGGACTTGGAGACCTCAAACATTTCTGGGCAGGCGAGACATCAAAGGATGTTTCATGGAGCCTCGGAATGTACATGTCAGGTTTCTTCCCATGTATGATGTTTGGTATTCCTGGTGCAGCACTTGCTATGGTTAAGTGTGCAAAGCCTGCTAAGAAAAAGGCTGCCATCGGTATCCTTGCTTCTGCAGCTATCTGTGCATTCATCTGTGGTGTTACAGAGCCTTTCGAGTTTGCATTTATGTTCCTTGCTCCTGGTCTCTATGTGATTTATGCTTTACTTTATGGTATTTTCACAATGGTTACAGTAGCTCTTGGATTTAGAGCAGGCTTCTCATTCTCAGCCGGTGCGATGGATTTATTATTCTCATCTTCACTTCCGGCTGCAGCAAGGACATGGCTCATCATTCCTCTTGGAATCGCAGCTTTTATCATATTCTACATTGTATTCTATTTCGCTATCAAGAAATGGAATCTTAAGACCCCTGGTAGAGAGGACGATGATGTCGAGGCAGAGAAGAAGGCAGTGCTTTCTAACAATGACTACACAGCAGTAGCAAAGACTATTCTTGAGGGCTGCGGTGGCAAAGACAATATTGCAAGCATTGACAACTGCATCACAAGACTTAGACTTGAGGTTAAGGATATCACTCAGGTTGATGACAAGAAGATTAAATCTGCAGGTGTTGCAGGCGTTATGAAGCCTGGTAAGAATTCTGTTCAGGTTATTATCGGAACCAAGGTTCAGTTTGTTGCGGATGAGTTTTCTAAGCTTTGCGAGTAGATTTGTTCAGCAATATAGCAGTGCTGATTCACATTAGGTGATTCATATAATTTCATAATACATGATTAAAAGCCACACTGGGTGTTATGCCTGGGGTGGCTTTTTTGAGTTCGGGCCGTAAGCTCTGCCCGGTCGTGGTGCACACGGAAATGTATAGCTTTACAGCAAGGGTTGAAAAACAAACAAACGTTTGCTATAATAAATGAAGCGAGGAAATAAAAGTATATTAGGTTTAGTAATTTAAGTATTCATTTAATTTATTGTAATTAGGGAAAATCCAATATCAATCGATTGATAGAAAGAGTGATTTTATATGAACATATGGCTAAAGTTAAGGAAAACAGCTGCAATTACACTATGTGAGTTACTTGCAATTGCTACAATTTTTATAGGCTGTGCCTCCACTGATTTATCCGGCACGGAAGGTGCCGGGCATGCCGCAGGAGCTGTTGTAGCAGATGAGGATTCTTCCGGTGCTTTAGGCAGCAAGGATAATGTGGATGGTGCACAGGGCGGAAGTGACCTGTCGGAAGCTGATTCAGGTGCTAATGGTACAGGACAGGCGGATGCAGGGAAGCCGCAGGAGGATCTGGTAAATAACAATTCCTACGTTTCCCTTGATGCGATTCCGGCATATGATGGCAAGGCATACGTGGCCGTCAACAATAATGAGCCTTTTTTTACGGACAGCGATATGACTACCACTGCTTTTGAAAATTACAGTGATTTGGATTCACTTGGCAGATGCGGTGTGGCTTATGCCAATATCTGCAAGGATATCATGCCGACTGAGGAGCGTGGCAAGATAGGCATGATAAAGCCATCAGGCTGGCATACGGTGAAGTATGATGTGATAAAGGACAGGTATTTATACAATCGCTGTCATCTTATTGGCTATCAGCTTGCCGGCGAGAATGCCAATCCAAAGAACCTTATTACCGGTACGAGATATCTGAATGTGGAGGGAATGCTGCCGTTTGAGAATCTGGTAGCGGATTATGTAAACAATACAGGCAATCATGTACTCTACAGAGTGACTCCCATGTTTTCGGGCAGCAATCTAGTTGCAAACGGCGTTCTCATAGAGGCAAAGTCGGTTGAGGATAACGGTGGCGGCATACTTTTTAATGTCTATTGCTATAATGTGCAGCCCGGAGTCGGAATAAACTATGAGAATGGTGACAGCTGGCTGGATGGCACCACAGGAAGTGCATCATCAGGCTCAGATAGCTCAGCAGCAGAAAATAGCGCTGCAGATTCTTCAAACAGCGAGACGATGGTTCATATCACTGCAACCGGCAAGAAATATCACCGTGCGGGCTGTCGGACCTTGAAAAAGAGTGACACAGAGGTAACGCTTGATGAAGCAAAATCCATGGGCTTGTCTCCGTGTGGCATCTGCAATCCGCCGCAGTAGATGTGCATTAGCATTCGTAACCTTTCACAGCAGATGCTCGTTATCTTTGCAGTCCTTATAATTACCATAAACCCTTGACGATTGCAAAACCGAAAAGTATAATAGAATAGCTAATGAATTCAATATTTTAATATAGATGGAGGAAACCAAATGGCACTGAGCAAAAAGCCGGTCAACGGCATGAAGGATATACTACCTGCAGAGATGGAAATCCGTGATTATGTGACAAGTGTGATCAAGGATACATACAGAAGCTTCGGATTTACACCGATAGAGACACCATGCATGGAGAATATAGCAAATCTCACAAGCAAGCAGGGCGGAGAAAATGAGAAGCTGATCTTCAAGGTAATGAAGAGAGGCGAGAAGCTGAATCTGGAGACAGCAAAGGAAGAGTCGGATGTAGTAGACTTTGGAATGCGCTATGACCTTACAGTGCCACTTTCAAGATATTATTCAAACAATGCCAACAACCTGCCATCGCCGTTTAAGGCACTTCAGATGGGCAGCGTGTGGAGAGCAGACAGACCACAGAGAGGCCGCTACAGACAGTTTACACAGTGTGATATAGATATACTCGGAGAGCCAAGCAATCTGGCAGAGATAGAGCTGATTACAGCAACCACTACCACGATCGGCAGACTCGGCTTCGAGAACTTTGAGATAAGAATCAACGAGAGAAGAATCCTAAAGGCTATGGCAGCTTACAGTGGTTTTGCTGAGGAGGACTACGACAGTGTATTTATCACACTCGATAAGATGGACAAGATAGGAGTGGAAGGCGTTGCAAGTGAGCTTGCACAGGATGGCTACCCACAGGAAAATATTGACAAATATCTTGATTTGTTCAAGCTTTTGGAGCAGACAAGGGATGTCACTGAGGGTGTAAATATACTTTCAGAAAAGCTCGGTGAATATTTAGACGAAGAAGTGGTTACAAATATGACAGAGATAGCTACGGCTGTTAATGCCACAAAGGGCGCAAAGTTTGAGCTCGTATTTGACCCTACACTTGTTCGTGGAATGAGCTACTACACAGGAACTATTTTTGAGATATCAATGCCTGAGCTTGGTGCAGCCTGTGGCGGTGGCGGACGATATGACAAGATGATTGGAAAGTTCACCGGAAATGATGTACCTGCCTGTGGTTTTTCAATCGGTTTTGAGAGAATTATCCTGCTTCTCATGGAGAGCGGCTTCAAGATTCCTGAGAGTCCAAAGAAGGTGGCTTATCTGGTTGAGAAGAAATATCCGGCAGACAAGCTTGTTGATGTCATGAACCAGGCAAAAGACGCAAGAGCAAACGGACAGCAGGTGCTTGTTGTGCGCATGAACAAGAACAAGAAATTCCAGAAGGAGCAGCTTATGAAAGAGGGCTACGAGGAGTTTGTTGAGTTCTTTAACAGATAGGAATCTGATAAGCAGCAGATTAGCTGTGTAGCAGCGGTACCAGACAGACATTAGAATAAATATATAGTAGAAATATAAGGAGCATAAAATGGCAGAATCAATGCAGGGCTTACATAGAAGCCATAGATGTACAGAGGTATCAAATGCCAATATAGGTGAGAAGGTCACCGTGATGGGCTGGGTACAGAAGAGAAGAAATTTAGGAAGTCTCATTTTCGTAGATTTAAGAGACAGAAGCGGAATACTTCAGATAGTATTCGGTGAGGAAAATGTAGGTGCAGAGGGCTTTGAAAAGGCAGGAACCTTAAGAAGTGAGTTCGTCATCGCAGTTGAGGGAACTGTTCAGAAGAGAACAGCTGCTGTCAATGAGAACTTAAAGACAGGTGATATCGAGGTTATCGCTACATCAATCAGAGTGCTTTCAGAGGCACAGACACCTCCATTCCATATTGAGGAGAATTCAAAGACCAGCGAGGACATCAGACTTAAATACCGTTATCTGGATCTTCGCCGTCCTGATATCCAAAGAAATCTCATGCTCAGAAGCAATGTGCTTCGCGTGATGCGTGACTTTATGGCAAACGAGGGATTTTTGGAGATAGAGACACCAATCCTTTGCAAGTCTACACCGGAGGGCGCCAGAGACTATCTCGTGCCAAGCCGTATACACCACGGACATTTTTACGCGCTCCCTCAGTCACCACAGCTCTTTAAGCAGCTTCTGATGGCTTCAGGCTATGACAGATATTTCCAGATTGCACGATGCTTCCGTGATGAGGATCTGCGTGCAGACAGACAGCCTGAGTTTACACAGGCAGATATGGAGCTTTCATTTGTAGATATCGATGATGTAATCGAGGTAAATGAGAGACTGTTAAAGCACCTTTTTAAAGAGGTCATAAATGTGGATGTTGAGATTCCGTTTAAGCGTATGCCTTGGCAGGAGGCTATGGACAGATTTGGTTCTGACAAGCCTGATACACGTTTTGGTATGGAGCTTTGCGATGTTTCGGATGTGGTAAAGGACTGTGGCTTTGGAGTATTCACAGGAGCTCTTGAAAACGGTGGCTCTGTCCGCGGTATCAATGTAGAGGGACAGGCAAAGATGCCTCGTAAGAAGATTGACAAGCTTGTAGAGCATGCAAAGGGCTGTGGAGCAAAGGGACTTGCTTATCTGTGCATCAATGAGGATGGCACATACAAGTCATCATTTGCCAAGTTTATGACAGAAGCTGAGCTTGATGCACTTGTTGCAAAGATGAACGGAAAGCCGGGAGATTTACTCCTTTTCGCAGCAGACAAGAATAAAATCGTATGGAATGTACTTGGAGCGCTTCGCCTCATGCTCGGAGCTGAGCTTGGCCTGATTGATGAGAACAAGTACAATTTCCTCTGGGTAACAGAGTTCCCACTCCTTGAGTGGTCTGATGAGGAAAACAGATTTATGGCAATGCATCATCCATTCACCATGCCTATGGAGGAGGATTGGGACAAGATAGACTCAGATCCGGGCGCAGTTCGTGCAAAGGCATATGATATCGTACTCAATGGTACAGAGCTCGGTGGAGGTTCAGTGCGTATCCATCAGGATGACATCCAGGAGAAGATGTTTGAGGTGCTTGGCTTCACAAAGGAGCGTGCACATGAGCAGTTTGGATTCCTGCTTGATGCATTCTCATATGGCGTACCGCCACACGCAGGACTTGCCTTCGGTGTTGACCGTATCTGCATGCATATGCTGCATACAGACAATATCAAGGAGGTTATTGCATTCCCTAAGGTAAAGGATGCTTCGGACCTTATGTCAGAGGCACCCGGAACTGTAGATCCAAAGCAGCTTGAGGAGCTTGGAATAGCTGTAGCTGCAGAGGAAGATGAGGAATAACACTATAATATGAATTTGAAAAAAAATATTTTCAATGCGATTACCATAATACTGCTCGCCGCACTTATTGCGGGGGCAGTATTGCTTAATAACAGGATAAAAAAGCTCGAGACACAGATGTCATACACCTCAGACAACACATCGGTGATACTTTCTGATGTGCAGACCATGCAGGATGATATCAAGTCCACCCTTGAGGAGGAGGCCAGCCTAATAACAGACTGGGATATTTCCTTAAAAAGTGCAGACTTTACCGATAAGACATACACAGTCTCTGTTTCGGTGGTGCCAAAGGAGTACACAGAGGATACAAAAACCAGTGTATTTTTCGGTACAAACGAGATACCGCTAGAGCTAGACGGCATCAAGTATACGGGCGAGGCCACACTTCCACTGTCAGAGGACTATGCAGGCAATGTGACATTTCTGTTTGTTGACGGAAATAAGAGAAGCACAGAGGTGCTCGATAAGTTTGAAGGTGTGACATCAGTGTTTAAAAATGTAGCATCCGGCATACTTGCCGATAAACCAACCTTTGATAATGGCAGCATAAAGCTTGGCACAGATGTAGATGTAGCGGTCATGGGAAATGATTACTTTGACTTTAACAGTGTGCAGCTCGTAGTTGCAAGCTCGGATACAGAGCTAAAGACATACGATATCCGACAGCTGTTGGCAGAAAACGGCACGGACAGTGCAGACTCTGCAGACACAGATTCTATCACATCCGCCTTAAGCCGGAAGGATGATACCAAAAAAGATGGCTCAAAGGATAACACGGAAAATGATACCTCTGATGCCTCAAAAGAGGATGACGGTAAGCTCCATAGCCTCGAAGGCACAGTCAAAATCGAAGACTTAATCCCTGTCACAGCTGCAAGCAATATCAAAATATATGTCAAAGCAGTATCGGCACAGGGCTACACCTTCACATATGACCTGTTCGATGGTACCGTAAATCAGGACATCACAGACTTTGAAACCACAGCCGACATATCCGGCGGAGACTATACAGTAACCGACCCGTCCGGCAGCAAATACGAGCCATAAAAATGTGATATAAGTGTAATTATTTAAAATCAGCTTTTCTTGTGTTTTCAAGGCAGCTCAGAATATTTATAAACAATATATAACTATTAAATAAGCTCATTTCGCATAAGTGAAATGAGCTTTAAATTTAAAAAGTAAAAAGTGCCGGACAAAATTTCACGCCAGTGAAATAAGTCCGGCACTGCCAGAATGCAAGGTAGCAAAGCGCCTCGCTCATAAACCTGAATTAGCCGGAGAGCATACAGTGTGTTCCGAAGAAAAATGTGAACTGCCGCGGAGTTCCATAAATTAAAGAAGAAAGAAAACATAAATAAAATCGTAACCTGTCCGGATAAAGAACCGCGGCTGACTTCACATTTTTCTGAGGAATATACTTTGTGCTATGCCGGCAGCTTCACAACCTAAAAAGCGAGGCGCCCACCACCAATCATTTGATGAGCTGCGCCTCACCCTTCTTTTTTGCTGAGCGGCAGCGTAAATATAAACTCAGTTCCCACACCCTCAGTACTTATCACATTTATATTCTCACCATGCGCCTGCACGATTTCTTTAACTATAGACAGGCCAAGTCCCGTCCCGCGCTTATCCTTTCCGCGGGATAAATCACTCTTGTAGAAGCGTTCCCAGATCTTTGAAAGGCTGTCCTTTGGTATACCGATACCGTGATCCTTTACTGATATAAACACCTTTTCATTTCTAATACTCGTCTCAATCTTGATACTCGAATCATTATTTGAAAACTTCACGGCGTTGTCTATCAGGTTGTAAAGAATCTGCTGGATTTTGACCATATCACCGCGCACGAAAAGCTCTTTTCCGGTGAGCAGCAGGTCAAAGCTTAAGCCCTTCTCACTGCATTTACCCTCGAAGGTAAGGATTGTCGTGCGGATCATTGTATTGATGTCAAAGTCAGCAATATCCAGATGTATGCCGTGATGACCGAACTGGTTCAGATCAATAAGACTCTTGGTGAGCTTATTAAGCCTCTCGGTCTCAAAAAGGATGATGTTTAAGTATTTATCCTGCATCTCGACAGGAATGGTTCCGTCCAGCATGGCCTCCACGTAGCCCTTTATCGAGGTAAGAGGGGAGCGGAAGTCGTGTGACACGTTGGAAACAAACTTGCGCTGATCCTCCTCAAGCGTATCAAGCTCCGTTGCCATGTAGTTTAGTGTGTTTGCCAGATAGCCGATTTCGTCATTGGAATGTACATCAATCTGGGCAGTGAAATCGCCATTTGCATACTTCTTTGCGGTCTTTGTGATTTTGGAGATAGGACGGTAAATGGAGCGGCTCATCGTGACAAGCATAATAAATGCCACTACAAAAATGAGCGCTACAGTGTAAAAGGAGATATTCATAAAACCGTTTACACCTGCCGTGATATGGCTCATTGTCTTGTGAATGACTATGTAGCCGATATTCTGGTACGAGACATTTACCGGGGAAAATACTGACAGCATCCTATGCTTGAAGGAGCCGTAAAAATTTCCAATCATATAGTTGTCGCTGCCAAAATCGGTGACATCAAAGCCATTTATCACTACAGGCTTAGAACTGTCATTTTGGATATCAATGCCTATTGACGGATCATCTGAGTCCATGAGCAGCTCACCGTCAGGGCTGACCACCCATACCTCGGCATCCATATAGTTGGCTACGATTTTCATGTGATTCTGGAAATCGCTAAGCGACATGGATGAACCAAAGTATTCACTGGCATAGTCACCTGCTATGATTGATGCCTCCCTGTAGAGATTGGATGCCTCCTGCTTTTCAATATAGTCTGTGGTGAGATGCTGTGTAAAGGTGCATATAATGAAAAAAGCGATGACACCGTAAATCAGGTAGCTGATTAACAGCTTAGAGTAGATGGTATGCTTCATTATT
>OIBX01000603.1_pt1 | contig 12287 bp, 8 predicted proteins | sample 1581151 | NCBI WGS metagenome assembly OIBX01 (sample SAMEA3882527, study PRJEB24775) | human gut metagenome | biome: human-associated habitat; feature: intestine environment; material: feces | place: Netherlands | collected 2009/2010 | reverse complement strand
CACACGGTTCATACCCGTGGTGTCGGGGGTTCAAATCCCTTTCCCGCTACTAAAAAGAATGTCGAAAGACATTCTTTTTTTGTGCGAAAAAGGAAAGGCAACGAAAATCAGAGAAATCGCCGAAATCCGTTGCCTTTCCCAGTCGCGCTGAAGCCCAAAATCCCACACACAAGAAATTCCAAAACCCCTTGAATCTTCTTCGGTTTTTTGTTATCATGTAACTATTCAGAAATGGTTACGATTCAATTAGAAGAAGTAAGGAGGAAGGCTTATGCGGATTGGAATGGGTTACGACGTGCATCGACTGGTGGAAGACCGCGATTTGATCATAGGGGGAGAAAAAATTGAGTATGAGTATGGGCTGCTCGGGCATTCTGACGCGGATGTCCTGCTTCATGCAATCATGGATGCGCTGCTGGGAGCGGCGGCGCTTGGTGACATTGGGACGCATTTTCCGGATACGGACGAAAGATATAGAGGGATATCGAGCGTGCGCCTGCTGGCTTACGTTGATCAATTGTTGGAAGAAAATGGATATTCAGTAGGAAATATTGATGCGACGATCATCGCGCAGCGGCCGAAAATGGCGCCATATATCCCGAAAATACGCGAAAATATTGCGAATACGCTGGGACTTGAATTGAATCAGGTCAATATAAAAGCTACGACAGAAGAAGGACTGGGATTTACCGGAAGCGGAGATGGAATCTCGGCGCAGGCGGTATGCATCTTAGAATAACAGTAAAGGAGCCGGACTATGAACCATAGGCAGTTATGGAAGAAAATATTTGGCGACAACGATGCCTATATTGATTTCTATTTTAAAGAAAGAGCCGATCATACTGTGGTATATTCAAAATACGAAGGACATGATCTGGTAAGCATGATATTTTTTAATTATTACACCCTCGTGATTCAGGGAGAAAAAGTGAAATGTCCTTATATCGAGGGCGTTGCGACAGCTCCGGAATGGCGGCATAAAGGGTTTATGAAAATGCTTTTGTATCAGGGAATGATGGATGCAAGAAACGAGGGAGCGCCGTATGCGTTTTTGTCGCCGGCAAACGAAGAAATTTATAAACCTTTTGGATTCCAAGGAGTGTATTACCGAAAACAGATGGAAATTCAAGGGAGACGGCACAAATGGTACCATGCAGGTTCCTTTTCGCATCTTGACAGCCAGTTGAAGGAGCGGGCGGTGGAATTTGCAAACGCCCAATTATATGCGAGTGAATTTGATGCCTATATTTACCGCGATGTCAAATATTACGATACTTTAATGAAAGAAACCAAGACACTCGGGGGAAAAGTCGTTGTGCTGCGAAATGAGACGATGATCCATGGTGTCGCTGTTGTGACACATGAGGAGGATCGATATGAGGTGCAGGAAATGATCTGTGCGCCGGAAGATGCGGCTAAAGTGGCAGAATCTATATGCCATTATCTGGGAGTGACGGACGACGAAGCGGTTTTGTTTGAAGATGGATATTTTTTACAAAATTTAATGGGGGAAGGTATCACGATTCGCATGACGGAAAAGCCGTATATTATGGCGCGGACACTTGTGGATGACGGAGATGCCGGAAAATTAAAATGGTATATTAACGATATCACATAGGAAAGAGGAAAAATCATGGAAAATCAGGAAAATGAACTGCGGCTGGAAGGCCGGCACAGCGTAATGGAGGCGTTTCGCGCAGGAAAATTGATCGAGAGACTGTTTGTGCTCAAAGGATGTCAGGACGGACCGGTGCTGAGCATTCTCCGCGAGGCAAAAAAAGCCGGAGTTATGGTGGATTTTGTACCAAAAGAACGCTTAGATCATATGAGTGAGTCAGGGAAACATCAGGGAGTTGTGGCGAACTTGTCAGCATTCCGCTACAGTACGGTGGAAGATATGTTTGCATTGGCGGAAAAACGGGGCGAAGATCCCTTTTTCTTCCTGCTGGATGGGATTGAAGATCCGCATAACCTCGGAGCGATCATCCGAACCGCAAACCTTGCCGGCGCACATGGTGTGATCATTCCAAAGCGCCGCGCGGTAGGTTTGACTGCGACGGTAGTAAAAGCTTCTGCGGGAGCCATTCATTATACGCCGGTGGCAAAAGTTACCAATCTTTCCGCTGAGATGGAAAAATTAAAAGAGCGCGGATTGTGGTTTGTGTGCGCGGATATGGACGGCGAGATCATGTACCGTAATAACCTCAAAGGACCGATTGGGCTTGTAATCGGAAATGAAGGAGCCGGCGTGTCGCAGCTTGTCCGAAAACACTGCGATTACGTGGCAAGCATTCCGATGGCAGGGGACATCGATTCTCTGAACGCTTCCGTGGCGGCCGGGGTACTTGCTTATGAGATTGTGCGTCAAAGAAAGGGATTTTAACGGAAAATGGAAATGAGTGGGTTCGAAACACTTACCGACGAGGAAATCATCCGTCGCGTGCGTGGGGGAGAAAAAGAAGGAACCGATTATCTGCTTGAAAAATACAAAAATCTCGTGCGGAAAAAAGCGCGGGCACTTTATCTGATCGGCGGCGACAATGACGATCTGATTCAGGAAGGCATGATCGGACTTTACAAAGCCATACGTGATTATGATGTGGAAAAAGAGACCGTATTCCGCAGTTTTGCGAGCGTCTGCATCGACCGCCAGCTTTATAATGCTGTAAAAGGGGCAAACCGCCTTAAAAATTCGCCGCTTAACACGTACATTTCACTCGATATTCCGGTGGAAGCGCGCGGAAATGAGGAAAATGGGGCAGCGACACTTGGTGAAATGCTTGAATGGGTCGGTGTGTCCAATCCCGAAGATATCTTGATCGACCGGGAGCGTGTGGGAAAGATCGAGCAGTACATTCGTCAGAATCTCAGTGAGTTTGAGCAGAAAGTGGTCAATCTTTACGTCGACGGCATGAATTATCAGCAGATTGCAAAAGAACTGGAAAAAACACCCAAATCCATTGACAATGCCCTTCAGCGCATCAAGAAAAAACTTATGGCATTTTGGTAAGTTTTTGTTGACAGAATCAACATACTTTGATAGAATAGTCCATGGATTGTTATAAATGATTCAGCTGGCGTGGCACAGTCGGTAGCGCACTTCATTGGTAGTGAAGAGGTCACGGGTTCGATTCCCGTCGCTAGCTTTAGAGAGAGGAAATGAATGGTTACAAGCCTGTCATTTCCTTTTTATTTTATAAGGGATTAGGATTCGGATTTACACGGAGGAAACGCTTATGAAGGGAACCGCATCACGAAGCCGGTGGGAAATCATCTCGTCGCATATATTTACATACTTCAACTTTTTGAACCTCGTGCTGGCAGGACTCATTCTGGTGTCCGGTCAATACAAAAATATGCTGTTTATGGGGATTGTCATTACCAATGCTGTAATCGGGATCGGACAGGAATTAAAGGTAAAACGGATCATAGATGCGCTGTCGGTCGTTACAGCGACAAAAGCAAGACGATATAAAAATGGAGAATTTTGTAAATGTGACATCGAACTTCTGCAGGAGGGTGATACCGTGCAGTTTTTGCTGGGGGATCAGATTCCGGTGGACTGTGAAATTTTGGAAACGGATGGGATGGAAGTCAATGAATCACTTTTAACGGGAGAATCCCTCGCTGTTCAGAAGAGAAAAGGTGACTTTGTGTACTCAGGAAGCGACGTGGTGGCAGGAAGTGCGGTCGCCAAAGTGTTACATACGGGAGAAGAAAATTATGCGACGCAGCTTGTAAAAAAGGCAAAGACCAAACGGCGCGCGACTTCGGAAATGCAGGATGCAATCGGAAAAATTATTAAATATGTAAGTTATGCGCTCATTCCGATCGGACTGCTCCTCTTTTTTATTCAGCGCTACTCCGCCGGCAATACGTTATCCGATTCTATCGTAAATATGGTAGCCGGTGTGATCGGAATGATTCCGGAAGGCCTCGTCCTTCTTACCAGTATTTCGTTTATTCTCGGCGTGGGCCGTCTGGCAAAGAAAAATGCATTGGTGCAGGAAATGGAAGCCATCGAAGCGCTTGCGAGAGTGGATGTTTTATGCCTCGATAAGACGGGGACCATCACGACAGGAGATCTGCAGGTGGAAGAACTTGTGCCGTTGTCCGAAGAAAAAGACATGAAAGAAATTCTAGGCATTCTTGCCTATGCGTTTGAAGAAACCAATGCAACGACAGACGCGCTGCGGAGATATTTTCCGGAGACAAAAGGGGCATCGGTTGCCGAAAAGGTACCATTTAGCTCCAGCCGCAAGCATATGCGTGTAACGATCGTGGGAAAAGGGGATTATCGACTGGGTGCCCCGGAATATCTGACAGAAAACGGAAAGATTCTTGCCCGCGCAGAAGTGTACGCGGCAGAGGGAATGCGTGTCCTCCTTTTGACACACGATAAAAAAGAAGTGGGATTTGTCGTTTTGTCTGATATCATCAAAGCAGATGCAGCAGAGACATTTGCCTTTTTCCGCGATAAAAATGTTCAGATCAAGATATTGTCCGGTGACAATCCATTGACGGTTTCCGTCGTGGGTGTGCGTGCAGGGCTGCCGGAAGCGAAACATTATATTGACGCCAGAGAACTCCCGGAAGAGGAAGAAGAACTGCAGAAGATCATTGGAAAATATACGGTGTTTGGGCGCGTGAGCCCGGAGAAAAAGCAGGCGATCGTAAAAGCGCTGGAAGCAGAGGGCAATGTGACCGGAATGGTTGGCGATGGTGTGAATGATGTTCTGGCCCTGAAAGATGCGGATTGTGGTATCGCTATGGCGGCGGGAAGTGATGCGGCAAAGCAGATTGCGCATATCGTGCTGCTGGATTCCGATTTTGCCTCGATGAAACAGATCGTGGGGGAAGGACGAACAATCATTTCCAACATTGAGCGTGTAAGCGCATTGTATCTCACGAAAACGATATATTCCATCCTTTTGTGTATTATTTATATTATATTGAGAAAATCCTACCCGTTTATTCCGATCCAGCTCAGTCTGATCGGAGGGACCGCCATCGGAATTCCGAGTTTTGTACTTGCTTTGGAACATCATGAAGAGACGATACCGAAGGGGTTCCTGCGAAATGTCTTGCGCGTTTCCTTGCCGGCGGCAATTTGTATGGTAGGAAGTCTGGTTGCGATTACATTGGTGGGAGAATGGTTTTCGTTATCAGAATTGATTTTATCGACGATGCATCTGATCGCGGGAGGAATTGTAAGTTTTGGAGTGCTTGTGGCAGTTTGTATCCCGATGAGCAGAGTACGATTTGCACTCTGCCTTACGGTGATCGGCATATTTGTCGGCGCAATCCTGTTACTCCCGGGATTTTTCGGCATGGCACCGATCATGCATCTGATTATGACTCTTTTATAGACCCCAATCCCAGATGGACGAGTTCCAGGGCGCGTGTCATTTGACCGGAGAGATAGAGGTATCCGATCAATGCTTCAAAACCGGTCGCGGTGTGGTAATCATGAAGATTGGCATTTTTGGCGACCGAATGCGGTTTGGCATTGCGTCCCCTTTTATAATAGGAAAGTTCTTCTTCTGTCAAATGGTCCTCGATGGCGGTCAGAAGATCTGCCTGCGCCTTGGCATTCACAAGTTTGCTGGAACGAAGGTGCAGTTTTTTTACGGTTCCGGATTTTTCTTCTACGATCAAGGTCCTTATAATGATCTCAAAAACAGCATCCCCGATATAAGCGAGCGTCAAAGGCGCATACAGGTTTATGTCCTTGGATTCCAGGGAAAAAGTATCGTGGATGGCTTCCAATAATGAATTGTCCATAAGTAAAAACTCCTTTGGTAAAATGGTATATTCTGATTTTATATCCAATCCTATCCCAACGTCAAGAAAAAAGAATAAAATTCGCCATAATGCTGACAAAAATATTTCATATATTAAAAATAATAGAAAGAGTTTAGATGCATCTGACTTTCTGCCGGGCAAAAATATGTAAGATATGAACAAATTGTAAAAAAAACAAGAAAAAAATTTGGTTATAATTTTTACAAAATTTAAAAACACCCTTGCATATTATGTCGGGTAGTGTTATAATCGACTTAAATATCATTGCGGATGTATTGGAGTTTTTCTGCAATGAAACACAAAACAATTTAGGAGGTATTACGATGAGACAAATCGGTACACAGTCAGCCAAGTATTTCAGAAGATTTGTGACAGCGATGCTCGTATTCGCGATGGTAATCACATCTTTGACTGTATCTTCCGTTGATTCTCAGGCGGCTAAAAAAGTAAAAAAAGTCACCATCGGGGTCAAAGTTGGCGGATCAGGAATCCTTGTGCTGAAAAAAGGACAGTCAAAGAAACTGAAGGTTTCTGTGACACCTAAAAAAGCAAGTAAAAAGGTTACATACAAATCAAGCAAAGCTTCTATCGTAAGCGTAAGCTCAAAAGGTGTTGTTAAGGCACGCAAGAGCAAAGGTTCTGCAAAGATTACAGTAACATCCAAGCAGAATGCAAAGAAAAAAGCTACGATCAAAGTCAAGATTGGTACTCCTGTAAAGAAAGTTGCTATCTCCAAGAACGCAACTTCGACATGGTCAAGTGCTAACTACAAGATTGTAGAAAAGAATGGACAGAAAACGAAAGTTTATCCTAAATATACGGACAAACTGAAAGCCGTAAAGAACACTTTTACCATTATGAACGGTCGTAACATGGTGATCAAAGCTTCCGTTTCTCCGAAAAAAGCAACACGTAAATCTTTGAAATGGTCCACAAACAAAGGATCCATCCTCAAAGTAGTAGGAAATGGTACGAAAGCAACCGTTATCGCCCGTAAAATTGGTAAAGCCAATGTTATTGCACGGGCTACTGACGGAAGCGGTAAAAAAGCTGTTGTAAAAGTAAATGTTGTTAAGTTTAAGAGCGATAAGACACCAGCTCCGACAGCTACACCGGATACGAGAAAGAAAACACTCGTAGAAAATTTCGAAAGTTATCCTGTAGGAACAGAGTGGAAATACACTTCTGCAGACAAGAACTCCGGTACGATGAAAGTAGTACAGGATCCGGAAGATGCTTCTAACAAATGTTTGGAAGTTGATTTGAATGGTACAGAAGCAGCATATGACTTCGCTCCTATCTTTAACATTGATCTTTCTAAATTGAAAGATACAACCGGAAAAACAATGGGAAGCTTTAGTGGTGCTTCTGCTGACCTTCGTGTAGTATCTACATCCAGTGATGTTACTTACAAAACAATTTATGTATATTTGGATCAGTATGGCAAAATGAACAAAAAAGATAAGTTCGCCGCTGATGCAAATAAATCCGCTTCTGCTCATGTTAATAACAAGGGCGAAAAAGTAGCAGCAGGTGCTGCTGATGAAGACACCACACTTCGTTTCGGTATCAACAACCCTATGGGAACCGGTACAAAAGCAGATTATGGTGTAAAACTTTTCAATGGTAACGAATCCAAAGAAAATGGTGCATACTTCCCAGGCTATCATGATAACACATGGAAACCGGCCGAAGCAAACACACATTATGCAAAAGATTCTTGTACAACAGGATTCAAAGAGAAGGAAGCAGACGGAAAAGTAGGATTTGCTAACCGTTCTGTAAGCTTTGATACAACTTACATCAATGATTTGGATGCTACTTTGGCAAATCAGACAAAATTCGACCTTGTATGGGGTACTACTTACCAGGGAAATCCAACAGATGCTACAAACAAGATGCACACTACATGGTATATCGATAACTTGAGTTTGATCGAGGAAGATATTCCGGTAACAGACTTCAAGATTTCTCTTGAAGAAAGTAAAGATGTAACAACCGGACGTGTTGCTAACGGTGGTAATGCTCAGATTTACACAACTTACACACCGGCAAACACAACTCAGAAAGGTCTTACATGGACTACAACAAACGATAAGGTAACTGTAAATGCAAGTGGTAAAGTATCTGTAGCAGATGACTTTGTATTCCCGGCAGGACAGTCAGAAGTAAAAGTAACAGTAACCGCTACTTCAAAATACAAGGCAGCACTCAGCAAGAGTATTGAACTTACTGTATACAAAGCAGCAGAGGCTCAGGATATTACAATTTCCGGTAAAGAACTTGCCGGTATGCTTGTAAAAGACTGGTCAGACGCTGAAGTCGAAACTGCTTTGGTTGAATCCGGTTCCGGTGAGAACAAAGAAATGGTAGAAGTTATGGATATGAGATTTACAAAGAATAACTTACGTAACTTCTTCAAACTTCCGGAAAACATCGATCTTTCTCAGTATGAGAGAATTGTTGTTACCGGAAATGCATGGGGACAGATGAACTTCGATACTTGGGATGCCGGATTTACACATGATACGGAAAATGACAGTGAATGGTATAAGAAATCATCCGTAAGCAGTTATCCGTTCTTTGAGGGAGCTCATCCATATCGTCCACAGCGTGAAGATATTAAAGTAGAAGATTTCTTGAAGAAATATCCGGAAATCGACAAAGCAACCTATATCGATGGAAATACAAATATCAAAGATGGTGTGATTCCTAAGGGAACTACCATCGGACCAAGAGGCGTAGAACCTTGTGAGATTGATATTGAGGATGATATGCAGAATGACTACTCTAACACAGGCTATGTATCTCTCGGAACAAACAAGCCATTGGTAGAATGGGATGAGACAGATGATGATGGAAATATCACAGCAGAATTCCATTACTATATCTACTCCATCAAGTTTGTGACAAAGAAAACAGCAAAAGCAGAAGAGGCTGCAAAATAATTCTGTAATAATAATCCTTGGTTTTGAGGACGATACCGGTGTAATACCTGGCGCCGGTCAAGTCCTCTCTACCACCCAGACAGGGTGGGGGAACCTTAGGGGATATTATTAAATAAATAAAAATGGAGGTAAGAGTTTTGAAAAAGAATTTCAAAAGAACTTTAGCAAAAGTTATGGCAGTTGCTTTGACCGTATCTATGGTTGGCGTTGCTTCTACAGATGCAGACGCAGCTAAGAAGATCAAACTTTCAAGCAAATCCATCTCCGTAGCTAAAGGAGCAACCAAAAAAGTAACTATCAAAAATGTAAAAGCTAAAAAGGTGAAAAAACTTACAGTAAAGAGCAAAAACAAAAAGATCGCTACTGTAAAGAAAGCCGGAAAAACTGCATTCAAAGTAACAGGTAAGAAAGCAGGAAAATCCACAAAAGTAACTGTAAAAGTAAAAGTTGGCAAGAAGACAACAAAACTTACTTTGAAAGTGAAAGTAACAAAGGCTAAGAAAGTTGTTGCAACAGCTGCACCAGCTACAACAGCACCTACCGCTGCACCAGCAGCAAGTGCAAGTGCAACGCCGGCAGCAAATGCAAGTACGAAACCGGCAACTACACCATCTGCTAAACCGGTAGCTACACCATCTGCTACTCCGGATGAAGCTACACCAGCACCTACAGAGCCAGTACAGCCTGAACCACCTACAACAGAAGCAAAGAAACTTCCTGAGTTGAATCTTCGTCGTGAAGCTGCTACAGAGTGGACTCTTGGAGGTGAATATGGTACAGCAATCTTTAACACAGATGATACTATAAGCTATTCTAGTTATGCATGGGCTAAAAAGGCAGGCGACTGCTACAACAATGGTATCGCTTGGTACATTGACCCAGCTAAAAAAGGTAAAGTAGATCTTTCTGCTTATACTGATCTTGAACTTACAATCAAGACAGACGCTGAGATTAAGTTCATGACTTGGGGCGGTTCTGCAGATGCTGCAAGTTTCTGGGATAAGAACGATAACTGGGGTGCTGCTTCCAAGACAGTAGAAAACGCTGACGGTTCTAAGACAATTACTTATAACCTTGAGAAGATTTTTGGTAGTGCAACAAAGGTTAAAAAAGCAGTTGCAGTTGGTCTTACATTGAAATCTGATAAAGATGGAAATGATGGAGAATTTTCTGAAAGAACAGCTACTATTTACGGAATCAAATTCGTAAACAATGGTGGTGCTGGTACAGACACAAATAATACAGACACAAATAATACAGACACAAACAACGTAGATACAAATAATACAGATACAAACAATACAGACAAACCTGCACCTACAAAAGCTCCTATTCCGGAAGTGGATGGTGAAAAAGTCAATGTTAAAACTTTATACGATGCTGCATTCTCTGATAACGATATCACTGAATTAGAGGATGGTAATATCAAATTGAACTTGAGCGGTAAAAATAACCGTGTATGGTTCAAACTTGGTGAAGAAATTGATTTGAATGATTATTCAGCCATTAAGGTTGTATTCGCTAATGCTCCTCAGCAGATGACAATTTCTGTATTTGAAGGAAGCGAGACAAAAGGAGATAACTGGTGGAATAACGCAGTAGCAAATGCATATCCATGCTATGGCGGAAGTGCATCCAAACGTTCAGAGGACGGCGGCGTTGCCGTAAGAGGTCCGGAAGTTGGTACTATCGATCTTACTGGAAAAACCTTTACTTCAAAAGGTGGATTCATTACCGTAGCACCAAACGCAGTAACCGGTATCGCTAGCGATGCAGTATTGAACGAAGATGGCGATCTTGATTTTGCAAAGAATGATTTCACTATTGCATCTATCGTACTTGTTAAAAAATAATTATTGATTTAGTTATTGAATTTCAAAGGTGTACATCTTTCCATAAGATGTGCACCTTTTTTGAAACAAAGGTAATTTCCAAAATGGAGGTATTAAAGTATGCGAAAAAACATCAAAAGTATTTTAGCAAAAACACTTGCTGTTACTCTTGTGGTTTCCATGGCCGGGGTTTCTGCACCAAATGCAGATGCCGCAAAGAAACCTGCGCTTAGCACAAAAAAAGTAACTGTGACAGCGGGTAAATCGAAAAAGGTTAAGATTAAAAATGTAAAAGCAAAAAAAGTAAAGAAATTGACGGTTAGTACGAACAAGAAAAAAATTGTGACCGTAAAGAAAAATGGAAAAACCGCTTTTACGATTAAAGGTATTAAAGCAGGATCTGCGAAGGTGACTGCAAAGGTAAAAGTTGGTAAAAAGACAACAAAATTGACCGTAAAAGTAAAAGTAAAGAAAGCGGCAAAGGTAACAGTAACACCGGCTCCAACGACAGCACCAACGACAGCACCGACGGCAGCTGTTACTAAGGCTCCAACGACAACGCCAGCAGCTACACCGACGGTTGATCCGAAACCGACAAAACGTCCGGGGTTGGCAGATAGCGGTCAGGAAGCACGTCCGAGTGGTGAGCCTTTGATCGAAAAAACATTTGATTTTGAAAATGGTTCTGATGATTGGTTTGCTCGTTGTGCAACTGATCAGGTTTGCAAACTTGAAACGTCTGATGAAACTCGTCCGGGAAGTACCGGTAAGAAGTCTATGCGAATCTTCCGTGATAAAGGTGAAGACGGCTTGTATCATGCATGGAATGGCGCAGGATATGACCTTTCTGCTGTTGGTACATTGGGTGCTACCTACACCGCAGATTTCTGGGCTAAGATTTCCAGCGATGAATCCGAAGATCTTGATGGCGATGAAGTAAATATGCGTTTTTCCGGTGCAAAGAAAGTAACCAGTGATGCGGAAGAAGTGTATGAAAACTATCCGGCAGATACAGATTATAAGCTTTCTGCAGATGAGTGGAGACACTTTACCATTTCTTTTGTAGCTCCGGCGACATTCTATAGCTACATGATCTACTTTGAGACAAACGGTGGTGGAAAATATGATATCGTGGTAGACGATTTCACATTGACAAGAACTTCCGCTCCGGCAGAACCGGATCTGACACTTGCCAGTATCAAAGATACTTATGCACCGTATATCGGTACGATGGGAACTGCCCTTACGTATTCGGATCTTTTGAATGAGAATACATTGAATTTTGTAAAACATCATTTCAACAGTATTACACTTGGAAATGAGATGAAAGCAGATGCTATGATCAGCAATAGTGAGACATTGCTTGCAAGTGAATCCGGATATATTCTTCCTGCAAATTATGGCGACTACGCTGAGAATAAGGATAAAGATGGTAACGTGATCGTTCCGAAACTTACGATGGACGTTGTGGATAAAGTATTGAAAATCTGTAAAGAGAATGGTATTAAAGTACGTGTTCATATGCCTATGTGGCACCAGCAGATGCCAAAAGCATTTTTCTGTGAAGGATTTAATCCGGATGGCAAATTGGTAACAGATAAGAATGTTATCCTTGCTCGTGAAGAAATGTTTATTCGTACAGCATATCAGTATTATTTGACAAGCCAGCAACCAAGAAGGGCAAGAAATAGCCTTTCCTCTT
>OIBX01000602.1_pt1 | contig 12302 bp, 9 predicted proteins | sample 1581151 | NCBI WGS metagenome assembly OIBX01 (sample SAMEA3882527, study PRJEB24775) | human gut metagenome | biome: human-associated habitat; feature: intestine environment; material: feces | place: Netherlands | collected 2009/2010 | reverse complement strand
GTCAGAGCAAGTGATACCAATACAAAAATCTGTGTCAGTATTTCAAAAACTCCCCCAAAGTTCAGGATCAGAAGAATGATCATGACCATCTGGGATGCAGTTTTAAATTTGCCCCAGTAGTTTGCAGCGATGACAACGCCGTTTTCGGCAGCGATCAGTCTGAAGCCACTGATAATAAATTCTCTTGCAATGATAATGATCACGAACCATGCCGGCAGGCGGTCAAGCTCGATCATGCAGATCAGTGCAGAACAAACAAGAAGCTTGTCAGCAAGAGGATCCATGAATTTACCAAAATTGGTAACCAGATTATTCTTGCGGGCAAGATGACCGTCAAACCAGTCCGTAATACTTGCCACTACAAAAATAGCAAGGCAGATATAGCGGTTGGCATCTCCGCCCCAGCCAGTCAGAATAAATAATACAAAAAACGGTACCAGGATCATTCTGGCAATAGTCAGTTTATTCGGTGTATTCATCTTCCAGCTCTCCTATCAAATCATACTCCAGAGCTCCGGTAACCCGGACTCTCGCAAAATCTCCTGTCATGAGAAGTTCGCCGGTCTGTACAAAAATATATCCATCGACCTTCGGCGCATCTCCGTAAGTACGTCCAATGTACGCACTCTCTCCAGATACTTTGCCCTCGATCATAACAGTCAGCACCTGACCAACGCGGTTCTCACCCTTTTCAAGAGAAATTTCCTGCTGAAGTTCCATGATCTCATCGCGTCTGGCTTCCTTGACCTCCTCCGGAATCTGATCTTCCATAGTGGCTGCCGGGGTATCCTCCTCAGCAGAGTATGGGAAAACACCAAGGCGGTCAAACTCGATCTCATCCACAAACTCCATCAATTCTTCGTGGTCTTCCTGTGTCTCTCCAGGAAAACCGCTGATCAGGGTTGTGCGAAGGAAAATATCCGGGATCTCCCGGCGCAGCCTGCCAATAATATCCACCAGCTCCTGCTTGGTGGTACGGCGGCCCATGCGTTTCAGCACACGGTCACTTGCATGCTGGATCGGAAGATCCAGATAATGGCAGATCTTCTTCTCCTCTTTCATGGTCTGGATCAGTTCATCGTAAATTTCCTCCGGATAGCAGTAAAGCACGCGGATCCAGCGGATTCCTTTGATCTTGCATAACTCTTTCAGGAGGATATGAAGAGATTTCTTTCCATATATATCAGTTCCATATACGGTTGTCTCCTGTGCGACAAGGATCAGCTCTTTTACGCCTTCCTCTGCCATCTCCTTTGCCTGTGTTACCAGACGTTCCATCGGAACGCTTCGGAATTTACCGCGAAGTTTCGGGATGATACAGTAGGTGCAGTGTTTATCACAGCCTTCTGCTATCTTGAGGTATCCGAAATGTCCGCCTGTTGTGAGAACACGTTTGCCAAGCTTTTCCGGAAGATAATCAATATCTTTAAATTCCTGGAAATGTTTTCCTTCCATTGCTTCACGGATTGCCTTAAGGATGTCTCCGTAGGAAGTTGTGCCAAGTACTGCATCTACTTCCGGTACTTCCTCAATGATCTCATTCTTATAACGCTGTGCCATACATCCTGTGACAACCAGGACTTTACAGCTCCCGGTTTTCTTGTATTCTGCCATCTCAAGGATGGTGTTGACGCTCTCTTCCTTTGCGTCATTGATAAAGCAGCAGGTGTTCACCACAATGGCCTCTGCTTCAGTTTCATCATCTACGATCTCGAACCCGTTACCTGTAAGAAGCCCAAGCATTTCTTCGGAATCTACAAGGTTCTTGTCACAGCCTAATGATACGAATAATAATTTCATAAATTCTCCTATAAGAATGTGCCTGAAAATATACCTCTGTAATTCTCAGACACATCCTTTTGTTTATCTATTGTGTTACCATCAGTTCTTACTCTTCAGTTGTTTCTTCTGCTGTTTCAGCAGTCTCTGTGATTTCAGAAGCCTGTGCTGATTCTTCTGTCTGTGCCTCAGCTGTCTGTTCTGTTCCTTCTTCATCCTCTTCTTCCGGAGCAAGGATCTTTACTTTTCCTTTGTAGAGTTCGTCGATCGCAACTGAGAGAGGTTTCTTGCCTGCTGCACCCTCTACCATTGGTTTGGAACCAGCGATGATCTGGCGTGCACGTTTACTTGCAGCAAGTACAAGGGAATAACGGCTGTTAAGGGACATTGTTGTATCGTCGTCCTCACTGTTTGTATTGATTGCTTCGATTAATTCTGTATAAGACGGATGTATCATGTATTTTCTCCTTTCTTTTAAGCGGTCTGGGCCGCATGTTTATCATTTCTGAAATGCTTTTGTCTGTTTCTGGATATCTGCGATAAATTCTGCATTTCTGGATACTCTGGAATGTTCACTCACAATAATCTGATGAAGATGGTCTACGCATTCCTCTACAGTATCGTTGACAAGAATATAGTCATACTGTCCCATACCTTCTGCCTCTTCACCGGCTCTTGCAAGTCTGTCTGCGATCACCTGTGCGGTTTCTGTTCCTCTGCCTGTGAGACGGCGTTCCAGTTCCTCCACAGTCGGCGGAGTTACAAACACCAGAAGTGCTTCCGGTATTTTCTCTTTGATCTTCATTGCGCCCTGGATTTCGATCTCAAGGATTACATTTCTGCCTGCCTGAAGCTGCTCTTCGACATAAGAGCGTGGAGTACCGTAATAATTTTCCACATACTGGGCATATTCAAGCAATGCATCCTCTTCGATCAGCTTCTCAAATTCATCCCTTGTACGGAAGAAATATTCTCTGCCGTCCTCTTCACCGGGACGGGGTTTTCTGGTTGTTGCGGAGACAGATAATGCATAACCATCATATTTCTCCATGAGGCGTTTCATTACTGTGCCTTTTCCTGCACCGGAAAATCCGGAAACCACTACTAAAATTCCTTTATTCATGGGTCTCTCCCTTATCCTCGTTTTCATATATTTCTGCAAATCTCCGGGCAATGGTCTCAGGCTGAAGTGCGCTGAGCACCAGATAATCGTCGCTTGTGACGATCACTGCTTTTGTCTTTCGCCCCTGAGTTGCATCAATCAGTGACCGGGTTCCCTTTATGCTCTGCACCATTCTTTTTACAGGTGCCGCATCCGGGCTTACCACTGCCACGATTTTCTGTGAATTGACTACATTTCCAAAACCGATATTAATAAGTCTTGCCACGTTTTCTTCCTCTATTCTACGTTCTGGATCTGTTCTCTGACTTTCTCGATCTCTGTTTTCAGATCAATGGCAATGTTGGAGATCTCCAGATCACTTGATTTGGATAAAATCGTGTTTGCTTCTCTGTTCATTTCCTGTGCCATGAAGTCCAGTTTGCGTCCGATGCCTTCTTTCTCTGTTGTGAGCATCTTTTTCATGTTCCTGATGTGGCTGTGAAGGCGGACGGTTTCCTCATCATTGCAGATTTTGTCTGAAAACAGGATGACTTCTGCTGCGATGCGGTTGTCGTCGATCTGTGTGTCTTCCAGCAGCTCGGAAACTTTTGCTTCCAGTTTGGTCCTGTAGGCATTGACTACTTCCGGAGAGCGGGCTTCTACACGTAATACTTTTTCTTCAAGGCTGTCCAGTTTTCCGATAAGGTCTTTCTCAAGATTTCTGCCTTCCAGTATCCTTGTCTGGACAAATTTCTCACATGCCTCGCGAAGGGGCGGTTCCAGAGATTCCCAGAGTGCTTCCTCATCAACAGACTGTTCTTCCATGACAAGTACCTCCGGATAGCGTGACAGGGTGCTGACTTTGATATCGTAGTCAAGGTCAAAGTCCTGCTGCATCTGTTTAAGACAGGTGATGTATTCGGATGCGAGTTCTCTGTTGTATTTGAGAGCTCCGTTGTCCAGGGTGTAGTCTTCGTATGTGATGTATACATCAACTTTGCCTCTCTGGATGTAGGTTTTCATCAGGTTTCTGACTGCGCCTTCCAGGAAGTTGAGTTTTCTGGGCATTTTGATGCTGAGATCCAGGTATCTGTGGTTGACAGATTTTAGTTCGATTGTTATTTTTCTTTCTTTGGTCACGACTTCTGCCCGGCCGAAACCTGTCATGCTTTTTATCATAGTTTTTCTCTCTTTGTCTGTCTATTAGTGTCGGGGTATGTGTGCCTGTTCTGGTTTACATACAGATTTATTATAGTTCATTATAGAATGGGAGTCAAACATTTTTTCGTTGATGGCGGTAGGAAATGTGTGGTATACTTACAAGAGGGACGCCGCAGGTGGGACGCAGGTAGGACGCAGGAGAAAATAAATAGTTCCGGGCGCGGTTTCGGGGTTTAGTCAACTCTAAGGCTTCGGAAATCTGCTAAAGGCATGAAAAAAACAGCAAAACTCGCTTCGCTCAGACAGGTTGCTGTTTTTTTCATAACGCAGATTCCCGAAGCCTAAGAGTTACTACAACCCCTGCAAATGCGCCCGGAACTATTTATTTTCTCCTGCTGGTGACTGGCTGTGGGAGGTATATGGTATATTTAATTGGAAGGCTTTCAGAAAGGCCTGTTATATTAGAGTTTGTTTGTCAGAAAGGGCTTCGCCTTTCTGACGTAGGTGATGTTTAGATTTTATGTATTACCTGTCAATTATAAAATTGTTATCAGTCATATTGGGGACTGAGATTTTGATTATTGTGAGTATTATTTAAAAAGGAGTGTTTTTATATGGCTTTTGATGGGATTACGATTGCGGCTATGGTGAGGGAGCTGCATTTGAATTTGGATGGAGGACGGTTTAATAAGATCGCTCAGCCGGAGGCGGATGAGCTTTTGATTACGGGGAAGGGGGCGAATGGGCAGTGCAGGCTGCTGCTTTCGGCCAGTGCTTCTCTTCCGCTGATTTATTTTACTTCCAAGAATAAGCCCAGCCCTATGACCGCGCCTAATTTCTGTATGCTGCTGCGTAAGCATATTGGAAGTGCGAGGGTTTCGGATATCAGGCAGCCGGGGATGGAGCGTGTGGTGATGTTTGAGCTGGAGCATCTGAATGAGCTGGGGGATCCCTGTAAGAAGGTTCTTATCATGGAGCTGATGGGCAAGCACAGTAATATTATTTTCTGTGATGATAAGGGGATGATCCTGGATAGTATCAAGCATGTTTCTTCTCATATGAGTTCTGTGCGTGAGGTGCTTCCGGGAAGGGAGTATTTTATTCCGAAGACGCAGGATAAGCTGGATCCGCTGACTGTGAGTGAGGAGGAGTTCTGTGATGTTGTGTGCAGGAAGCCATGTAATGTTTCCAGGGCTGTTTACTCTTCTCTTACTGGAATCAGTCCGGTTGTTGCGGAGGAGATCTGTTTCAGGGCTTCGATCGACGGGAGTGATGCAGCGCAGTCTCTGGATGAGGCGGCGAGGGTGCATTTGTATCATACGTTCCGCAGGCTGATGGATCAGGTTGTGGAGGGGGATTTTTCTCCGAATATTGTTTACCGGGGGGAAGAACCTGTGGAGTATGGTGTGTTTGCGTTCCAGCAGTATGGACCGGAGTATCATTCTGTGGAGTTTGACAGTGTTTCACAGATGCTGGAGACTTATTATGCGACGAAGAATACTCTGACGCGTATCCATCAGAAGTCTTCGGATCTGAGGAGGATCGTGCAGACTGCGCTGGAGCGTAACCGTAAGAAGCTGAGTCTGCAGGAGAAGCAGATGAAGGATACTGCGAAGAAGGAGAAGTATAAGGTTTACGGGGAGCTGATCAATACTTACGGGTATGGGCTGGAGGATGGATGTAAGTCGTTTAAGGCTCTGAATTATTATACCAATGAGGAGATTACCATTCCTCTTGATCCTACTATGACTCCGGCGGAGAATTCCAAGAAGTATTTTGACAAGTATGGAAAGCTGAAGCGTACGGAGGAGGCTCTGACTGAGCAGATTGCAGATACGAGAAGTGAGATTGAGCATCTGGAGTCTGTTTCCAATGCTCTGGATATTGCTCTGGCTGAGAGTGATCTGGCACAGATCAAGGAAGAGCTGATGGAGTATGGGTATATTAAGAAGCATTATGACCGCAGGAAGGGACAGAAGGCGCAGAGTAAGTCTAAGCCGTTCCATTATGTGACTGAGGATGGGTATGATATTTATGTGGGAAAAAATAATTTCCAGAATGATGAGCTTACCTTTAAGTTTGCCACAGGGAATGACTGGTGGTTTCATGCCAAGAAGATGGCCGGTTCGCATGTGGTCGTGAAGTCTAAGGACGGAGAACTGCCGGATCATATCTTTGAGATTGCGGGACAGCTTGCTGCTTATTATTCCAAAGGACGTACTGCTCCTAAGGTGGAGATTGATTATATCCAGAAGAAGCAGGTGAAAAAGCCTGCAGGGGCGAAGCCCGGATTTGTGGTTTATTATACAAATTATTCGCTGATGGCTGAGCCGTCATTAAAAGGAGTCAGGGAAGTCTGATCATACTGTTGTATAGTTACAAATATTAAAAGAATTGCGGGAGCTGCTTTGCAGCGGAGTAAGTAATTCGTGGATGTCAGGTCAGGGGTGAAATACCTTTTGACCCTGACATTATATAACAATAATTAAGGAGAATTTCTTTTTATGAGTATTTTGAATGTTGAACATCTGACACATGGTTTCGGAGACAGGGCGATTTTTAATGATGTGTCTTTCCGCCTGTTAAAGGGCGAGCATATTGGACTAGTTGGTGCCAACGGGGAAGGTAAATCTACTTTCTTTAATATTGTAACCGGAAAGCTGATGCCGGATGAGGGTAAGATTGAATGGGCAAAGAATGTACGTGTCGGCTATCTGGACCAGCATTCTGTCCTTTCTCAGGGTATGTCCATCCGTGACGTGCTGAAGTCTGCGTTCTCTTATCTCTTTGAGATGGAGGAAAGAATGAATGGGATCTGTGACTCTCTTGGCACTGCTTCTCCTGAGGAGATGGATACTCTGATGGAGGAGCTGGGAACTATTCAGGATACCCTTACCATGCATGATTTCTATGTGATCGATGCGAAGGTGGAGGAAGTTGCCAGAGCCCTGGGACTTCTGGATATCGGACTGGAACGTGATGTTACAGATCTGAGTGGTGGTCAGAGAACCAAGGTTCTGCTTGGCAAGCTGCTTCTGGAGAAGCCGGATATCCTGCTTCTGGACGAGCCTACCAACTATCTGGATGAGGAACATATCGAATGGCTGAAGCGTTATCTGCAGGATTATGAGAATGCATTTATCCTTATCTCCCACGATATTCCGTTTCTGAATTCTGTTATCAATCTGGTTTATCATATGGAGAATCAGGAACTGAACCGTTATGTCGGGGATTATGACCATTTCCAGGAAGTGTATGAGGTGAAGAAGGCTCAGCTTGAGGCTGCTTACAGACGCCAGCAGCAGGAAATCAGTGAACTGAAGGATTTCGTCGCAAGAAATAAGGCCAGGGTTTCTACAAGAAATATGGCAATGTCCAGACAGAAGAAGCTGGATAAGATGGATGTGATCGAGCTTGCTGCCGAGAAGCCGAAGCCTGAGTTTCATTTTAAATACGGACGCACTCCGGGGAAATATATTTTCGAAACGAAGGATCTGGTTATTGGTTATAATGAACCTCTTTCCAGACCTGTTACTCTCTCTATGGAAAGAGGAAATAAGATTGCGCTGGTTGGTGCAAACGGTATCGGTAAGACAACTTTACTGAAGAGTATTCTGGGGTTGATCCCGTCTCTGAAGGGTTCCTGCGAACTTGGGGAGAATCTTCAGATTGGATATTTTGAGCAGGAAGTAAAGGGTGATAACAAGACTACCTGTATTGATGAGATCTGGGCGGAGTTCCCGTCTTATACTCAGTATGAGGTGCGGTCTGCTCTCGCCAAATGCGGTCTGACTACCAAGCATATTGAAAGTCAGGTACGTGTACTGAGTGGCGGGGAGCAGGCGAAGGTGCGTCTGTGTAAGCTGGTGAATAAAGAAACGAACATTCTGCTTCTGGACGAGCCTACCAATCATCTGGATGTGGATGCAAAAGAAGCTTTGAAGCAGGCATTGATCGAATATAAGGGAAGCATTCTCCTGATCTGCCATGAACCGGAGTTTTACCGCGATGTGGTTTCTCAGGTATGGGACTGCAGTAAATGGACTACAAAAGTATTATAATAATTGGTACATGAAGGGTTATTACAAATGAGTAAATCAAAAACTGTGGATCTGACTTCCGGTCCGATCCTGAAAACTCTGGCAGAGCTGGCTCTGCCTATCATGATTTCTTCCATGCTGGGAACAGCATACAGTATTATGGATATGGCATGGATCGGACTGCTTGGTGCAAAGGCAGTTGCAGGCGTGGGAGTAGGCGGAATGTATGTCTGGCTCTCCCAGGGGCTTGCATCCCTGTCAAGAATGGGCGGACAGGTAAATACAGCTCAGGCATGCGGGCGCAAAGATTATGACCAGGCACGTTCCTATGCTGCCGGTTCTCTGCAGCTCACTGCACTGTCCGGCATTTTGTTTGCTGCTGTCTGTGTTATTTTCATACAGCCTCTGCTGGGATTTTTTAATCTGACCGACGCAGAAACTTATACTGCTGCCAGATCTTATACATTGATCACCTGTGGACTGATTCTTTTTTCTTATCTGAATCTGACGCTGACCGGACTCTCTACTGCGCAGGGAGATTCCCGCACTCCCCTGCTTGCAAACTTTATCGGGCTTGCAGGAAATATGATCCTGGATCCGCTGCTGATCCTTGGCATCGGACCTTTCCCGAGGCTGGAGGTTGCCGGAGCCGCTATTGCGACAGTAAGTTCACAGATTCTGGTTTTTGTGGTGATGGTTCTGCGTATCCGGCATTCCAGACTGGAGCCAAATGTTTTACAGCATCTGAATCTGCTGTCTGTTTTTCCAAAAGAATATTATAAGCACATCTTCAGGATCGGGTTTCCCACAGCTATACAGGGAAGCATTTACTGTTTCATCTCCATGATTCTGACCCGTATGGTTTCCGGTTATGGTGCTGCCGCTATTGCAACGCAGCGTGTTGGCGGACAGATTGAATCCGTATCCTGGAATACTGCTGATGGTTTTGCTTCAGCACTGAATGCTTTTATTGCCCAAAACTACGGTGCACGAAAAAAAGACCGTATCCGTAAAGGTTACAGTCTGTCATTTCGCGTTCTCACAATTTGGGGCCTGTTTGTCACTGCAGCTTTTGTCTTTCTTCCGGAACCAATTGCCAGGTTATTTTTCCACGAAAAAGAAGCGCTGGATACTGCTGTCAATTATCTGGTCATTATCGGATTCAGTGAAGTCTTTATGTCCATTGAGCTGATGACAGTGGGCGCATTATCAGGACTTGGACGCACCAGATTATCCAGTACGATCAGTGTGATCCTGACAGGCTCACGAATCCCACTGGCATTGATCCTGACACATGCGGGAATGGGATTAAATGGTGTATGGTGGGCGCTTACAATCTCTTCTATCGTGAAGGGAATCGTGTTTACACTGACATTCCGGCATATCAGCAGGCGGTTGCCTGAAAAGGTCTAAAGGTGTCTTAATACAGCTGGCAAACTTAAAAGAGGACTGTTCAGAAAATTTCTGTCAGTCCTCTTTTTACTATTTCTATTATTTCGCAACAAAGTTTACGATCTTGTTCGGTACATAAATCTCTTTGATAAGGTTCTTACCTTCCAGGAAGGAAGCAATTCTCTCGTCTGCTTTGGCAATCTCGAATGCTTTTTCTTTTTCACATCCGTTAGGGATTACGATTGTTCCTCTTACTTTACCGTTTACCTGTACACCGATCTCAACGGTCTTGGCAATTGTTTTGCCTTCATCGTATTTCGGCCATTCGGAAACTGCCAGTAAGCCTTCTCCTCCGATGAATTCCCAGATTTCTTCGCAGATATGCGGTGCGAACGGGCTAAGCAGTTTGATAAAGATGGTAAGGTCATCTTTGCTTAAGTGTCCTTCTGCTGTGATCTCATTAATGAGTGTCATCAGGCTGGCGATCGCTGTATTGAATTTCAGGTTCTCGATATCAGAAGAAACTTTTTTGATGGTACGGTGGAGTTTCATCTCCAGTTCATCAGATACGGATTCTTCAGAAAGGATATCTGTCAGCCCTGCAACACGGTCCAGGAACTTCTTACAGCCCTTTACAGAGTTCTCGCTCCATGGTGTAGCTGCGCCATAGTCACCCATAAACAGCACATAGGTACGAAGAGTATCTGCACCGTATTCTTCTACAATATCCAGCGGATCAACTACGTTGCCCTTGGATTTACTCATTTTATCTCCGTCCGGTCCGAGGATCAATCCCTGGATGGAACGTTTTGCGTATGGTTCCGGTGTATTTACTACGCCAAGATCATACAGGAAATGATGCCAGAATCTGGAGTAGATCATATGTCTGGTAACGTGTTCCATACCACCATTGTACCAGTCAACAGGCATCCAGTATTTCAGTTTGTCCATATCTGCCAGTGCATTTGCATTGTGCGGATCTGTATATCTTAAGAAATACCAGGAAGATCCTGCCCACTGAGGCATAGTATCTGTCTCACGCTTCGCTGCAGCACCGCATTTCGGGCATGTGCAGTTTACGAAAGAATCAATCTTTGCAAGTGGAGACTGTCCGTCTTCACCCGGCTCGAAGTCCTTTACATCCGGCAGGCGCAGCGGAAGTTCGTTCTCCGGAACTGCCACAACACCGCAGTTCGGGCAGTGGATAAGCGGGATTGGCTCACCCCAGTATCTCTGGCGGTTGAATGCCCAGTCTTTCATCTTATACTGAACACCGGCTTTACCGATTCCTTTTTTCTCCAGTTCTTCCAACATACGCTCAATAGAATCTTTCTTCTTTGCATATCCGTTCAGGAAATCGGAGTTTACCATTTCGCCGTCGCCTGTATAGGCTTCTTTGGAAATATCTCCGCCTTTGATAACTTCGATAATGTCGATGCCGAATTTCTTCGCGAAATCATAGTCACGCTGGTCGTGAGCAGGTACTGCCATGATAGCACCTGTACCATATCCCATCATTACATAGTCAGCAATGTAGATCGGGATTTTCTTACCGTTAACCGGGTTGATTCCCTCAAGTCCCTGGATTCTCACACCTGTTTTATCTTTTACAAGCTGAGTTCTCTCAAACTCTGTTTTCTTTGCACACTCATTACGATATGCAGTGATCTCATCCATGTTTGTGATTTTATCTGCATATTTGTCAATGATCGGATGTTCCGGTGCGATTACCATGAATGTTACACCAAACAGAGTATCCGGTCTGGTTGTATAGATTTCAAGTTTCTCATCGATTCCGTCAACATCGAAGTTAACGAAAGCACCTTTTGATTTACCGATCCAGTGGATCTGCTGCTGTTTTACATTATCCGGATAGTCTACATCTTTCAGACCTTCCAGAAGCTTATCTGCATACTGGGTGATTCTTAAATACCATACATCTTTTGATTTCTGAACAACATCGCTGTGGCAGATATCACATTTACCGCCCTGGCTGTCTTCATTGGAAAGGACTACTTTACAGTGCGGGCAGTAGTTAACCAGTGTTCTGTCTCTGAATACAAGACCTTTTTCGAACATTTTCAGGAAAATCCACTGTGTCCATTTGTAGTAGTCTTCATCTGTTGTATCGATCACACGGTTCCAGTCAAAGGAAAATCCAACTTTCTTTAACTGGTTTGAGAATCTCTTGATGTTCTCATCTGTGATGATACGTGGATGTGTTCCGGTCTTTACTGCGTAGTTCTCTGTCGGGAGACCAAATGCATCAAATCCGATCGGGAAAAGTACATTATAGCCTTCCATACGACGTTTTCTGGAAATAACCTCCAGACTGGAATATGCTTTGATATGTCCTACGTGCATACCGGCACCGCTTGGATATGGGAACTCTACCAGACCATAGAATTTAGGTTTGTCACTGTTATCTTTGGCTTCGAAGACTTTGGCTTCTTCCCATTTTGCCTGCCACTTAGGCTCAATTTTTTTAAAAAAGTATTTCATCTCTATGGTTCCTCCAACATTCATTGTTGTATCTGAGAATTAATTTTAATTCAAGGAGAGCGTTTTGTCAATGTAACGTTTCGCGATTATCCGCTTATTCTCAATAAAAAAGCGGACTTTATCAAACTAAAGCATTTCTGTTGACGCACATTTTTCGACATGATATAATTTTTTTCGTGTTTTTTATTATTTTTATGAGGAGGGAACAATATAATGAAGTCTTTTTATTCCTGGTACAAGAAGCATATCACCCAGGCGATCTTTACTGGACTGGTCCTTGGTATCCTGACCGGCCTTTTTCTCGCCGGACGATATGCACCAGTTCT
>OIBX01000597.1_pt1 | contig 12353 bp, 10 predicted proteins | sample 1581151 | NCBI WGS metagenome assembly OIBX01 (sample SAMEA3882527, study PRJEB24775) | human gut metagenome | biome: human-associated habitat; feature: intestine environment; material: feces | place: Netherlands | collected 2009/2010 | reverse complement strand
CCTTTCCCGCAAGTGCATTGATAAATGTTGATTTTCCTACATTCGGAATTCCCACTACCATAGCTCTGACCGGACGATTCAAAATCCCACGCTTTCTGTCTCTTTCAATCTTTTCTTTACATGCTTCCTGGATCACACCATTGATAGATTTGATCCCGCCGCCTTTCTTGGAATTTACCTTCACAACAGAGAATCCTTTTTCACGAAAATATTCTGACCAGGCATCATTCCACTTATCTTCTGCCAAATCTGACTTATTTAAAAGGATCAGTCTTGCTTTATTCTTTCCCAGTTCATCAATATCCGGATTTCTGCTGCTGATCGGAACTCTGGCATCAACCAGTTCAATAACCAGATCTATTAATTTGATATTTTCCTGCATCATGCGTTTTGCTTTCGTCATGTGCCCAGGATACCATTGAAAATGCATATATTATTTCTCCTTATCTTCTATTTCACAAATCCCCAGTCTTTTTTCGGGGATGCCACAAACCATGCCTTTCCATATATATAAGAACGTTTTACTTTTCCTATATCGGCACTACGGCTGTCCTCACTGTTTTTTCTGTTATCTCCCAGAACAAAATATTCATCACCGCCAAGTTTCAACTTCTCACCGGCAATTCCAGCTGTATCTATTTTTGTTGTTTTATAATCTTCTTCCAGTTTTTTACCGTTAATATAGACCTGATTCTCCACAATCTGTACCGTCTCGCCCGGAAGTCCGACAATCCTTTTGGTATAATAATGCGAATTCTCATTGCCTTTCGGTTTGAACACGATAACATCTCCCCTTTTCGGTGAAGAAGCATTGTACACAATCCGGTTTACCAGTACTACATCTGCATTCTTAAGCACCGGACTCATGGAATCTCCTACCGTACTGACCCGTTGTCCCCAGTACCACACAGCAACAAATGCCACCAGACAGGTGACCACGATCTTAAAAATCCAGGTAAATGTAGAAGCGATCATTTCAAGATTAAGATGTATCTTTTTCTTTGCTTTTGGAAGATTTCCGAAGCCTTTTTTCTTTGCTTTGCGTCTGCGATAACCGGTTTTCCGGGATCTTCTTCTTTTTTCAAAATCCAGATTACTTCTGCGTCTCATAAAATCCCCTTATACTGAAAACTTGCCACTGGCAACTTTTCTTACATACTTTAGTATAAAAATGCCGGATGCAATCTTACATCCGGCGCTCTCAATATTTTATATCATTCTTTCAAACATTCTTTTTTCTTCTACACTAACTTATTTCTTCCCACCAAAGATAAATGCCATAAATCGGATATAAGTATACACAACCAGAACAACCGCAATAATCGTCTCGATCAATACCACATATTTCAGGAACGGCATCGGATGTCCCATATTCATTGCACATGCCATCATCTGTTTTGAAGCGATCGCACTGATGACAAATGGGAAGGTGAATGCCGCATAGCTTGGGAAGAATGGCATCTTCAGATAACCGATTGCTTTCACCAGAGCAAAGATATAGATCACCGTTGCAACTACAAACATTCCCATCAGAAATCCGTAAGATTTCGGCATGACAGACTGTACATATCCTGCGATACAGAGGCTTGTCGGTGCCGCATAGATACAGATCAGTGGTTTTGCCGGATCCGGTACTTCTTTCACCGTCACATAGCGGTATGTAACCAGGATCAGTAACAGGATCAGTGTCACAAATCCAAACCAAAATGCTGCACTTCCGATTGCAAGTTTCTCATAAGCAGGTGCCGTGACTGATGCAACGACAATTCCAACATATACGATATAATAACTTGCGAATACCTTTGGCATCTGCAATTTAAATACAAATTTCACCGTAAAATAAATGATCAGCACGATATGTAATGCGATCGCAAACAGCCAGATATAATAAGCCGCCTGTCCGATAAATGGTTTTACATAGGTACTTAAGATCATAAGTGCCATCGGAAATGTTCCTGATACGCTTGCCATGATCGGATTCTTCATATCTTCCTTCACAGCTCCCGGAAACATAATTAGCTTCAGAAGTGCCAGGATCAGCAGAAATGCTGCGAACACTCCACACACATAACGGATTCCTTCTGAATAGCTCTGAAGCAGGTTACCTAAAGCTGCCGCTCCAAGCATGACTCCGCAAATTGGAATCGGTATTTTTTTGATTACATCTTTCATAATATCTTGTCTTCCTTTCTAGTCTGGATCTATGTATTCTAGATATCTGCAATTGCACGACGTTCTGCCGGTTCATCAATTTCGTCCAGATTCTTGATTCCAAGTTCACGACAGACAATCTGTGCTACTTTCCATGCGCACAGCCCTGTGAAAAAGATACACTGTTCTTTGTGCTCACCCTGTCCCATGTTGAATTCTTTTGTCAGAACTCTGCAGCAGATTGCATTCTTCCCATTAGCTTTCTTGAACCAGTCATGCAGTTCGTGAACCAGTTCCATACATTTTACGCTCTTTGGATTGGTTGGCCCGTCCTGCTCTGTTCTTCCGAAGAACATTCCAAGTGCAAGCAGACCTCCGTTGAATGCGCCACAGACACATCCCGATTTGCCTGCTCCGACAGCCATACCGGATGACATTGCAATGACTTCCTTTGGCACATCCAGTTTGAATTCGTCACGGATCGTACACATCAGTGCCTCACAACAGTAATATCCACTTTTAAAATTCTTCTCTGCTGCTCTCTGCACCGCTCTTGGGCTGATTTCTGTTACTCCGATGTTCATAAATTAATACCTCCTAAAATAAATTAAAAATAAATCTTCTCCGGGCATTCCCCAATGCCCATATATTTATATTATAGCTATATAAAATTTATTTGTTAAAGTGAGATTATCTATAGATTCTTTGACTTATTCAATCCGTCTATTTTAGAAAATTTCTATACAAAAAGCCATAAATCTTCCACTGTCAATTTGTTGACAATGTAGAATTTATGGCTTATCCGCAACTTTTTGTTACTTTATATCAACTTTTTTCTTATGCGTTATCTCCATCCTGTTCTGTTTCAGGTTCCTACCGGATAATCTCCCCACTCTTAATTTTCCCGATCCATTCCTGTATAAACTGCAGGAAGCACTGTACTGCTTCATTCTCCGCTTCTTCTTTTCTGGTAATCATACATGCTTTCCACTCATACACATCATCCGAAAATGGGATCAGTCTCAGCCCTTGTTCTTTCATGTCATCAAAGACAAAATCCACCGTCACGGATATGCCTTTATTTTCCTTCACCATCTTATGGCACAAACTGAATCCACTGGTCTGAAATGCGATATCCGGTTGGAACCCGGCTTCTTCACATTTCTTTATGATCAGATGATAAATTGCAAACTGACTGCTTTCAATATATAGCGGCCTGTTTTTCAGATCTTCAATTGTCACACTTTCCTGTTCACTTAACGGATCCTGTTCATTTACCAGAAGCTTAATCGGAAATGTTTCCAACGGAACTACATGATATAACTCCTCATCAAATTCTCCGATGGAAAACGCAACATTTCCTTCATTTTCAGCAAACAGACGCTCTGCCTGCAGATCCGGGTACTCCCTGTAATGGAATTCTATATCCGGATATTTCTTACAAAATTCCGCAATGCAGTCCGGCGTCACCATACGGATGATTCCATATGCCGACAAAAGATCCACTACTTTGCGCTGTCGTTGTTCTATATGCAGGATATCCTTCTTCACCTGATAATAATCTTCGATATCCTTATCCGCATATTCTAAAAAACGTCTTCCGCTTTCTGTGAGCTGCATGCCGGATTTATTACGTGTAAAGAGACGGCATCCCATCTCTGCCTCCAGGTTTTTTACGATCTTACTGATCCCCTGAGGCGTCATATAGAGAATACGGGATGCCTTTGCAATACTTTCTTCTTTTGCTATTGTATGAAATACTTTTAAATCTTTAATGTCCATGACTATCTGTCTTCATTCTAACTATCATTCTAACTGTAACTTAAACTAGCCAACCAGATGCATCATATTGATCAGGAATATCCAGCTCAGTCCGTAATAAGATACAACTGCCACAAGGTCATTGACCGTTGTGATAAGTGGTCCCGAAGCAACCGCCGGGTCTACATGAATCTTCTTAAAGAACAACGGAATCAATGTTCCAACCGCTCCTGAGATCACCATCGCCAACAACAGTGACACTCCGATACATCCGGATACCGCATATGCGAATACGAACGTCTTTCCTTTGAATAATGCAATGTATAGCCCGATCAGTGCAAACGACAGAATTCCCAGGATCGAACCGTTCGAGAATGCAATCTTCATTTCCTTAAATACCAGTTCTGCCTTCTGCTTTCCGGTCAGTGACTCATCCATCAGTACACGGATCGTTACGGCCAGTGACTGCGTACCTACGTTACCTGCCATATCCAGGATCAGTGACTGGAAACACATGATAATCGTAAGCTGACTTACCACTTCTTCAAACAGACCGACTACGGATGAAACAACCATTCCAAGTCCCAGCAGTACCAGAAGCCACGGAAGTCTCTTCTTGATACTTTCTCTTAATGGTTCTTTCAAATCTTCCTCCGCGGTCAAACCGGCGAACTTCGCATAATCTTCACCCATCTCATCATCGACCAAATCTACAATGCTCTGGGATGTGATAACACCGAGAAGTTTATTATCGTTATCCAGGATCGGAATAGAATTTTCCGAATAATCTTTCAATTTTTCGATACAGTCATCGATCAACTCATGACCGTATACATATGGATATGATGTCACGATCAGATCCTCAAGACGTGTATCCTGTCTTGCCGTGATCAGGTCCTTCAGATCCATCGCACCGTAGAAGGTGTGATCCGCTGTCACCATAAAAATTGTAGAAATATTGTCATTTTTTGCTGCCTGACTGACAAGTTCGGTCATCGCCTGCTTTACAGTAAGATTCTCTCTGATCTCAATGTAATTCGTGGTCATTCTTGAACCGATCTCTTCATCATCGAATGCAGCAATAACTGCCATATCCTTTCTGGCTTCATCATCCATCAGCTCTAGCAAAAGAGCTCTCTTTTCTTTTGGAATCATCCGCAGTACATCTACAACCGCATCTGTTTCCATTCTGGAAAGAATTGCTGCTGCTTTCCGCACATCCATCTCATCCAGATATTCAGCAGCCTGCTTTTCATCGATATACTCGAAGATATCCGCAAGCATGTCCAGATTCAGAATCCGGCACAATTTCCGCCGCTCTGCAACGGAGAGATCCGGGAATACATCTGCAAGGTCATTCTCATGGTAGTCTTCCAGTTTGTTTCTCATAATTCCCGGAGAGGCATTGCTTCTTACAATGCCCAGGATCTCAGCTCTGTAGTCCTGGTAGTCCTGATAATCCTGTGTATTTTCCATAACTTTCGCCCTCCTTATCCTTTTTCCAGCACAAAAACATGCAGAATCAAAGTCTAAAATTCTCCACATTTCTGTCTTTCATCCAATATTCAATTATGAATGTCAATACGGGAAAACAGGATAAGAAATGCTATACGAACAAACAGAATGAACTGCTGCCATTTTCCCATCCTGCGTATATACTTCGCCCATGACTATCACAACTGTCCATTCTGTTCACCTGCCTTTTGTTTGAATTTGATTAAGAAGTTTTCAACTTCCTACGCTATTATAATACCTTAGTCTACAAAATTCAAACCTTTCTGTTTATAAAATTATTTTTTTATCAGCTTTTTTCTTATTTTTAACACTTACATCATTTTATAATTTTTCTGCTTCTTTCCCCACTCGTATTTTATTTATGCATCCGATCTCGCATAAGAATTCTTCATCTGATTGCTCAGTTCGTACAAAACCTTAGACAGTGTATCCGAAGTTTCCTTCTTCACCATCTTCGCAATCTCCCGGTTCGCTTCCCGTTTAATCTGCATACGCTTTGCTATATCACTTTCTTTCGTAAGATCGTCATCATACCGGTTTATGATCTGATGTGCCTTTGCCATCACATGTTCCTGGTAACGCTCAATATGGAAAATAGACTTTTTATAAGAAGCATCTGCCATCGCAGCGATCATTCTACTTGACCAGTAGAAGTTCTCTGTTGAAACTTCCCCTGTCGTATTTGCAAAATATTCCGGTGTTTCATCAATATCTGCATAGAATGGAGCCATTACATTAAATGCATTTGATGCAAATGCCACCCATTCAATTGCGCGGGAATCTTCCGGCTGATCCGGTCTCATCTGGATCAAAGACATAAAATCATTTCGATTGATACCAATGGAACGATAAGCACCATTCATTGATTTGTCCCCGTAAGCTCCATACGGATCATAAGGTGTTCCCTGATAATGTGAAGACAGAACATATTTTACATCTTCTACTGTAACCTTCTTTTCCGGAACCATACACCACGGAATATCATCGGATACTGGTGTATAATCTGCATCCGGTCCGTCCCAGCTGTATGAATTTGAATTCAGGTAACGTTCCATAAACCAGGCTCTCGGTGTATTGTATACATGATCCGAGTCATCATGGCTTCCAAAAGCATCTCTTGGATTTAAGGTTCCATCCATGGACGGGTTCAGATGATATTTCTCAATGAATTCCTTCATATCCGGAGAACACATATAATTTTTCTGCTCACCAAGTGCATCTTCCAGATCAAATTCATCCATTCCAAGCTGGTTCGGCATCACCACATAAACCTCATCCGGCACTTTTCTGGCAATCCAGTGATGTCCACCGATTGTTTCCAGCCACCAGATCTCATTTACATCCTCGAATGCAATTCCATTCATCTCATAAGTACCGTATTTCTCGAGAATACTTCCAAGTCTCTGCACGCCTTCTCTTGCGCTGTGGATATAAGGAAGCACGATATATACAATGTCCTCTTCCCCGATTCCACCTGCAATTTCTTCCTGGTCGTCTGACTTCGGCTGATATGTAACCAGCGGATCCGCTCCAAGCACACGTGGATTGGATGTGATCGTTTCGGTTGCCGTCATTCCTACCTGCGCTTCATTTACCCCGCTTGCCGCCCAGATTCCTTCCCCCTTGACTGCGTTCGGCATGGCGGTATAACGCATCGGATTCTCCGGTAATTCTATTTTCACATGCGAAATCACCGATTCATATACCTTCGGCTGATCTTCCGGATGGATCACCACAAATTTTTTCGGCATATAAGCGCCTGACGGTGAATCATCATTCCTTGCGATCATCGTGGAGCCGTCATACGATGCCTTTTTTCCAACCAGTATTGTTGTACAAGCCATTTTATCTTCCTCCTGTTATCTCCTGACAAAATCTTTTTCGTCTAATTGAAATTATAGAATCATTCCTTCTTTTTGTAAACCACCAGACAATTTGTTTGTATTGTGAATTTTTTCGTGGACGAATTCGCAAAAACAAGGTAAAGTAATTTTATAAACTTTACACTTTACTTGAGAGGGATTTCCTTATGAATAATGACAAGGATAATGCAACTTTATATGCTGAGCTGGAAGCCGAACGTTTTATGACAGATCAGATTTCCCTGCTTCATGAAGCAGAGGATCTGGCTGACGGTATCAATTTTATGCTCAAATCGCTCGGAGAATTTACAGACGCCGACCGTGCTTATGTATTTGAAACCAGTGAAAATCATACTTCTACCAATACTTATGAGTGGTGCGCCGCAGGAGTCACCCCACAGATCCGGAATCTGCATGATATTCCTTTTGAAAGCATGCCAAAATGGATCGAGGTTTTTCTTCATGGTGAAAATATTCTGATCGAAGATCTGGAGGCTTACCGTGAATCTATGCCTCTGGAATATGAACTGTTAAAAGTTCAGAACGTTTCTACCCTGATCGCCTTTCCTATTTCTGTACACGAAAAGCTGATTGGTTTCGTTGGCGTAGATAATCCGGATATGGAGAAATCCAACCTGCTCCACCGCCTGCTGTCCCTTCTTGGAAAATATGTCGGAACCATGATCAAAGATCATAAGAATGAGCAGATGCGCCTGGAGGTTGTTGCCTCCAAATCCCGTCTGGATTATCAGCTGGAGATGGACGAAATTCTTCGTGGCGCACAGATCGGTATCTGGACGCTTGAGATGGATGGCGTTAAAGCTCCCCGGCTGCACCCAAATCCTACAATGTGTACTCTTCTTGGTGTGTCACAAGAGATGTCTCCTGAAGAAGTTTATCAGTTCTGGTATCACCGGCTTCCTCCCAAATACGTAACCCCGGTGCTTGATTATATACAGAAGGTCATTCACGAAAGTTATTCAGAAATCACATACCCATGGAATCATCCGTTACTTGGACAGATCTGGATACGATGTGGCGGTATCCTCTATCCGGATTATCAGGGAAATGGAATATGCATCCGTGGATACCATCAGGATGTCACCCGTAATATCGAAAATGAACGTAAATATCAGAACCTGACCGCTGCAACCAGCCAGATTTATCATGCAATTTACCATATCGATCTGATTCAAGACCGGATTGAAAAGCTTGCCGGTGCCAACCAGAACTATACACCGACCGGAGTTGTCACTTCCGCCACTGCGCAGTTAAATGATATCCTTGAGAAACTGGTTGCACCGTCACATCACGAGATCATGCAGTATTTCTTTGATCTGACAACGGTAAATGACCGGCTGCACGGAAAGCTTTTTATAAGCCGGGAGTATCCATCTCCACAGGGGATCTGGCGCCGTGCCACCTTTATCGTCCAGAACCGCGACACTGATGACGATGTTACAGAAATTCTTTATGTAACCCAGATCATCGATGATTACAAGCAGAAAGAACTGGCTTACCAGCAGGAGCTGGTTAAGGCGGTCGAATCCGCAAATCAGGCAAATACAGCCAAGACCGACTTCCTCAACCGGATGTCACATGATATCCGCACCCCTCTTAACGGAATTCTTGGAATGCTTGATATTGCACAGAAAAATGAAACAAATCCCAAAACACTGCTGGAGTGTCATGAGAAAATGCGTACTGCTGCTTTTCACTTAAAAGCTCTTGTCAACGATGTCCTGGATATGCAGCGGATGGAAACAGACCGATTCTTCCTTGAACAGATACCATTCGACATCCGCGAGATCCTTGACAATTGCTGGAGTATGCTGGAGGCACAGGCTTCCCGGCTTGATATCACTCTGAAAAAAATAAAACCAGGCAGTTTAAAATATCCTTATCTGATCGGAAGTCCATTACATATCCGTCAGATTTTCATGAATCTTTTAAGCAATGCAATTAAATACAATAAGCCCGGTGGTTCGATCTCTGTACACGCAAAGATCATCAGGCAGGTACATCAGAATGTTATTTACAAATTTATAATTTCTGATACCGGTATCGGTATCAGTCCGGAATTTCAGAAGCATATTTTTGAACCTTTTGCACAGGAAGATACCGGTGCCCGGACGATTTACAAAGGGACCGGGCTCGGTATGGCGATCGTTCACAGACTGGTACAGGAAATGGGCGGTACGATCCAGTTGAAAAGTGAAAAAAATGTCGGCTCAACTTTTACTCTGATCCTGCCATTTACCATTGACGAGCATCAACCTTCCGCCTCTGCGGAAACTGCCACTGATACTCCGGCAGATCTTACGGATCTTCATATTCTTGTTGTAGAGGATAATGAACTGAACCTTGAGATTGCTGTTTTCTCTCTGGAAGCCGCAGGACTTAATGTATCCACAGCCATCAACGGACTAGAAGCCGTCCGGCTTTTTGAAAAATCAAAGCCATATGAATACGACATCATTCTTATGGATATTATGATGCCGGTTATGAATGGTCTGGATGCCGCAAAGGCGATCCGCGGGCTTTCCCGCCCTGATGCCACAACGGTTCCAATCATTGCCCTCAGCGCCAATGCTTTTGCGGAAGATATCCAGAAGTCAAAGAATGCCGGAATCAATGAGCATCTCGCAAAGCCACTGGAAATGGATAAGGTGTTGAAAGTGATTGCATCATATTGCAAGTAGCAGAAAGAAACAGATACTCGCTATGTATTGCATATTTTTTCAGAGTTTCTGTTTTATAAAAAATCGGATTATCAGGCGATCTGTCATTTCCCCGATAATCCGATTTTTATTTTACTTACATCTCAAATGCTTTCTTTATACTGTCATAATGCAGAAACTTTCCTTCCGCCGCAAATGCCTTAATTTCATCTAATGTTGCAAACATATAACCATCTGTCTCTGCCGCCTGAAGATGGAGATTTTTTTCATCAATATCCATCACAAAACGATACACATCTACGAAATAATTATCTCCTTCCCCCGGATTCTCTCTCTTGTAAGTGAAAAGATAACCTCCGTCTGCCCGGCTTACATCCAGTCCTGTTTCTTCTCTGACTTCTCTTAATACAGCATCGTAAGACGCTTCTCCCGCCTGCGCAGCACCGCCGGATACCTCCCACCAGCCCGGTGCCCAGGCTTTCGTCATTACCCTTTTAGTGATCAGAAATTCCCCGTCCGGTCTTGCTACAACGCCAAGAACAGTAAGGTGATACTCCCCGTTCTTCAGACACCAGTCATTGCGCTTCATCGTTCTTCCTGTTGGTTTCTTATCTGCGTCATAAATATCCCATAATTCCATTGTCTGCATCTCCTGTTCTTCTTGTCTGTAGTTTCTTATGTCATTATAATATGTCTTTCAGAACTTCACAATCCTTTATCGTCAGTTTCTCTCCGCCTTCCAGTTTTTCCTTACACTCCTTCTCTCTGTAAATCCTACAATATCTTTCAACAGTATAATCAGTTCAAATCCGCTCCGGTACGGATAATCTCTTCCCCAGATATGCACTATCCCCTGAAAAGATGCGAACTCCCGTCCCATTACTTTTAACCAGAAAACAGCTGCATGCTCCGATTTTTTTACCAGCTCCAGTTCCTTTCCCGCTTCCAGATACCGTCTTCTTTTCTGATTTCTTCTGACCTGTGCTTTCCGCAGTAATACACCATTCTGCTCGCAAGTTTCATCCAGATACAGCAAAAGCCCGTCAAATCCTGTGAAATTGATCTGTGCATCCTCTCTTTTGGCATCCTTCCAGTACAGAATATTTCCAGACGGAATCCTCCCTTTTTCCCAGTACATCCGGATAAAGAAAAGCTCCCCGATATGTCTGTTATCATCCAGCGACCGGTCTTCTGTTTTTTCAGCAAATACTGTCTGCATTTTTATCCCCCTCATTTATATTTATCCTCTTCTTTTTTTCTTCCTTTTCCAGCACAAGATCACGCCTGCCACAAACAGATTCAGTCCGATCACAGCGTACCATCCCCGATACGTCTTCTCGCCTGTCCGGATCGGCTCCGCTCTCTCCGTCACCTCACAGCGTACGCCCCGCACCAGAAGCCGTTTGGTATTGATACCGTAAGGCGTACATGTCAGTAATGTGCAGTAATCCTTCTCCTTATCCAGGGCAAGCAGTCCCGTTTCCTCCGGTTCTACAATATCGATCCGATCGATTTGATAGAAAATCGTCTGCCGGAGCACTGTAATTGTAAAATAGTCTCCCACCTTCAGCTTGTCCAGATCCGAGAAAAGTTTCACCCCCGGCAGTCCTCTGTGGGAAGAAAGCACCGCATGTGTTCCCTTTCCGCCTATCGGGAAACTGCTTCCTTCCACATGTCCTGCGCCATTGCAGATTGCAAAATCACCCGTTCCATGGTAAATCGGAAGTTTCACCCGGATTTCCGGAATTTCCAGATATCCCATCACACCGTCAGATGTCATATTCAAAAGTGCTCCATAACTATCAGCATTTTTGTCATTCGGCACTGGGTTATTCTGTTCCAGAAGCATCACATTATACGCTCTTGTCTGTGCGATCATTTCCTCTTCCTTCCTGGCATCCAGCTTCTCCACTGACCTTTCATATCCATCTACCACCCTGCTTTGCCGACCGGCATTCCAGATCTTTCCAACTTTTGGATAGAGCATGACCGCGATTCCCACAAAAAGGATTCCTGTCCATATAAAAAAGAAAAGTCTTCCCCTTCGTTCCGGCTCATTCACTATCATACAATTCGTTTTCGTCTTTTTGTATTCAACAGGACAACTCCTGCAACAATTGCAATCAGTACTCCACTAACCGTAAAGATCATTTCACCTGTTCCACCTGTCCCCGGAAGAAGTTTTCCTGATTTATTTACAACAACTTTTACCTTTGCTGCAAAATCTGCATTTGTATAAGTTACCTTTGTCTCCGTCTCGCTTTCTGTAACATTTCCGTTTTCATCAAGATATGTACTGGCGTCCGTCCTTGTCGCCCTGATCTTTTCGGCACTTACCAGAAATGACTCCGTCAGCTTGTTATATCCTTCTGGTGCTTTTGTT
>OIBX01000576.1_pt1 | contig 12662 bp, 10 predicted proteins | sample 1581151 | NCBI WGS metagenome assembly OIBX01 (sample SAMEA3882527, study PRJEB24775) | human gut metagenome | biome: human-associated habitat; feature: intestine environment; material: feces | place: Netherlands | collected 2009/2010 | reverse complement strand
AAGGCACAGAGAAGGTTTAATGAACAGCAAGAAGAAGCTAAAAAGCAAGAAGAAGAACACAAACAGAAGATTGATTCCCTCGTACAAAGTTCTCGTGATATAGCGTTGTCGGATTTACAAAGAGGTCGAAGTTTAGCGGAGTTAAGAAAAGAATACCCTAAGATATTCGCTCAATATGACATCGAAACCATTAAGTTGGCTGATATACTTAAACTAAAGCAACAGATAACGGAAGAAGATGCGAAACGTGCCGGAGAAAAGCAAACCAAGGAACTTTCTAACATTGAATCTGAAATCAAATATTACGAGAATCTGCTGAAAACTCTTTCCGGTCAGCAAGGCGTTGATGGATATGTGAAGAAACTAAAAGAATTGCGTGCTATGCGTGATGTCATGCTGCAAGAAAAAGGCAAAGGCATCTCCGAACAGTTCATTTCCAATCTTAAAGATGTTAATACTAATGAGTTTGACCGCTACATCTCTGAGTTGGAGAAGCGTATCAGAGGAAAGGGGGGAAATGGAACTGTGAAACTTCGTTTGCCTATTGATATTAAGGGTACTTTGTCTGATGAAGCAATCTATAATGTGAAAGACATAAAAACACTTATAGATACAGCAAAATCAGTCAAGCAAACCCGAATTGATTCAGAGAAGAATAAAACTACCTACAAGCAGGATTATGAGAAAGCGAAGAAAGACTGGGATGATGCTAAGAAGAAACTTTCTGAAATAGAAAAGAATAAATCCAAGTTTACTTCAAAGCTGTATGAAGAAGCTAAGAAACGAGTAGAAACAACTGAAAAAGCCTATAAAAATTTGGGCGGTATTACTGGTAGTTCTTTGACCAAGCAGGAAAAAGCTGCTGAAAAGCAAAAAAAAGAACAAAAAAAGACAGCCGAACAACTTCTTTCACTTCACCGTCAGAACCAACAGGATGAAATCAACCTGATGATAGAAGGCACGGAAAAGAAGTTGAAACAGATTGACCTTGATTATCAGAAACAGATTGATGCGATAAGAAAACAGGAGGAAGAATGGAGCAAAGCCGGTAACGGTAAGCTGACCGACAAGCAGGCACAGAAAATTTCAGAAGCTTATACCAATGCCGAAAGTATGAGAGATAAAGATATTTCCGATGTAACTGAAGGACAGCTGAAAGCCGAACAACAGGCTTTGAACGACTACTTGAAAGAATATGGCACGTTCCAGCAGCAGAAATTGGCTATCGCCCAAGAGTATGCGGAAAAAATAAGGAAAGCACAGGAAGAAAACGGTGTTAATAGTGCACAAGTAAAGTTACTGGAGAAACAACGTGATGTTGCCATACAGAACAAGGAAACAGAAGCCATAAAAGCCAATATAGATTGGGTTACTGTGTTCGGTGAGTTTGGTTCCATGTTTTCCGACATGATAAAGCCCGCCTTGGACGAAGCGAAAAAATATGTACGGACTGACAAGTTCAAGAACTCCGATCAGGCAAGCCAGAAATCATTGATTGACGCCATCAGCCAGATGGAAAAGTCTTTGGGTGGTACAAGTGGAGTCAACTTCAAGAAACTTGGAGAGGATGTAAAAGCCTATCAAATAGCAGAACAGAATCGTATCAGTGCCATAGGGATTGAAACAGCTGCTTTGGAAAGACTAAAGAAATCACAGGATGATTACACCAAAGCGCAGAAGGGCGGAACGGAAAGTGAGAAACAAGCCGCAGCAAACGCTCTTGAAACAGCACGGCAGAATGCTGACATTGCATCCGCCAATGTGAAGACACAGACTGATATCGCCAATCAGGCCCAGCGTAATGTGACTGATACCGCCACCAGACTGAAAGCAAGCATGGAAAATTTGTTGGGAGGCTTGCAGCAGATTTCATCCGGTGGATTGTATAACGCATATAGCGGAATTATCAAAACCGTGAACGGATTCAAGGATGTCATAGGAAAAACGTCAGAATCTCTTAAGGAGGTTCCCATTGTCGGATGGATTCTGTCCATCATTGACGTACTCAAAGACGGATTAAGTGATCTTGTCGGTGGTCTGCTTGATGCTGTTCTGAACGCTGTCAGTGGAATTATCGGTGATGTCTTGTCAGGGGATTTGTTTGTCACAATCGGCAAGTCATTGAGGAACGGCATAGGAAACATCCTGAACGCAATCTCATTCGGAGGCTTCAACTCCTTGTTTGGAATAGGTGGAAACGCCAAGGAAGTACAGGAAACGATAGACAGGCTGACGGACAGGAATGAAACTTTGCAAACGGCCATCGAGGATCTGACTGACGAGATGAAGGCAAGCAAGGGAATGAAATCGGTTGAATCTTACAGGGAAGCTGTAAAGTATCAGGAGGAAGTCAATAAAAACTATCTGCAAATAGCAAAGAAGCAAGCCGGATATCATAAGAGCCACGGCAGCTGGCAGCATTATCTGAAATGGACGGATGAAATGCTGGAACACGCAAGAAAAGCTACCGGCATGCAGGATTTCTCCGGCACCGATTCCTTGTGGAATCTGACCCCCGAACAGATGAAAGCTCTACGGTCGGACGTATGGTTATGGGATATCATGGAATCTTCCGGTAAGGGAGGTTACGGTGAGCGTGTTACCGACAAGCTGGATGATTATATAGAGCAGGCAGGAAAACTGGAAGAACTGACCGACAGTCTTTATGAGGGCCTGATCGGAATGTCATTCGATTCCATGTATGACAGTTTTATAAGCAGTCTGATGGATATGGAGAAGAGTGCGGAGGATTTTGCTGATGACATATCCAAATATTTCATGCAGGCGATGCTGTCAAATGCCATCGGTGAACAGTTTAGTGACAAACTGAGGACATGGTATGATAAATTCGGTGAAGCCATGAAGGATGATGGTACGCTTGATAATAATGAGCGTAAGGAGCTGATGGATGAATACATGGGTTATGTGGACGAAGCCATGAAGCTCCGTGACGAGCTTGCCGCAGCAACCGGATATGATAAGATTTCGCAAGAATCCTATTCTCAATCTTCTTCATCAAGAGGGTTCGGCACTGAAATGACGCATGAAGATGCAGGAGAGTTGAACGGTAGGTTTACAGCATTGCAGATTACAGGAGAAGAGATAAAGAATCAAAATATCATTCAATCTCAATCACTTAATCTACTGACAGTAAAAGCAGATGCTCTACTTTCCATAAATACGGAAACAAGAAATATTGCTGATGATACGCGGGATTTGATAGCGCAATCCTATCTTGAATTGGTACAGATTTCAGAAAATACAGGGGCAATCGTCAAACCTATTCAACAGATGCAAAGAGATATAGCAGAAGTTAAAAAGAATACAGCAAAATTATAGTCTATGGATGAATTATTAATTAATGGCGAAAACGCTTATACAACATGGGGCGTGAGAATGGGAGAGGGGTTTCTTGATGTTATTGGGGCATCCGCTCCCATGAAGGATTTTATTGAGAACAAAAGCCGACTTGAACATGGGAAACGGGTAATAATCAATAATCCTAAAGTCGATGAGAGGGAAATAACTCTTTCGTTCACTATCGAGGGTAATTCTCAGTCTGACTATCAAGCAAAGAAGAAAGCTTTCTTTGATAAGCTGTATAAAGGTGTGGTTGATATTCAAGTTCCGGCTAACAGTAATGAGATTTATCATCTGATTTATCTTGGGAAAAGCGTTGCTTACGCACAGAGTTTAAACCGAACTTTCGGAAAAATTTCAGCCAAGTTTAACGAGCCAAATCCGGCAAACAGAAGCTAATTCACGACATTGGTTTTATTGTCGTGTATGTGAGTGCTCAAAATTGGGCACTCTTTTTTTTATCCCCGAACTTTGAAGACATGGAACAAATCGACATCAAAGACATATCCGGTGCTATCCAGCTTACAACTTTGATCAATGAAGGCTGCAAGCGTAAGTTCACTCTGATGAAGGAGGACTACATCATGTTAAAGTTCTCCTTAGAGAATCCCATATATTTCAAACTTGGCTCATACGTGGAATGTAACTTCGGATTGTTCGAGGTGTGCGACTTGCAGAAGCCCGCATTCAACACCAATACCGCCGGCTACGACTATGAGCTTCAGCTTGACGCTTACTACTGGAAATGGAAAAACAAAATCTTCAAATATACCCCGGAGGCGGCCGGACAGGAGGCGTCCTGGAACCTGACCGCCCCGCTTGACGTACAAGCCGGTATAGTCCTTAGAAATCTGAAAGCTCTTGGTTACACATACAAAGGACAGGATTTTGTTTTCTCCATTGATTCCACAGTCGAAAACAAGTCCCAGTTGATGAGTTACGATAACATCAACATCCTTGACGCTTGTTTTGAGATGGCGAAGAAATGGGATTGCGAATGTTGGGTGACTGAAAACATCATCCATTTCGGGCGTTGTGAGTCCGGTGACGCGGTGGATTTCGAGATCGGGAAAAACGTGCAGGAAATGTCACAGTCAGAATCCCAGTCCACCTATGCCACCCGTATCTACGCTTTTGGTTCCACCCGTAACATACCGGCAGACTACCGCCCCATTGACGAGACCGTGGTTGTGAACGGCGTGGTGCAGCGCAGGCTGATGCTTCCCGAAGGCACTCCTTACATTGACGCTTATCCTAATATGACTACCGAGGAAGCCGTCGAGCAGGTGGTTATCTTCGATGAAGTCTATCCTCGAAGAACAGGCATCATGTCGGATGTCACCACTATCGAAGTGACGGACAAGGTGGAGAATGAGGACGGCACAACCACCGAGGAAAAATGGAATGCCTACCGCTTTAGGGACACGGGTGTTAACTTTTCCGAGAAATATATCCTCCCCGGTCAGGAGCTGAGGATACGTTTCGCATCCGGGCTTCTCAACGGTTTGGAGTTTGCCGTGAAGTTCAATCCTGAGGGAAAGCCGGAGAAATTGGAGGATGGCGGATGGAACCCTGAGGCACAGCTTTGGGAGATAGTCAGGAATGAGGACTATGGCAGACCGCTTCCCGGTGATGTGCTCTTTCCCCAGGATGGAGATGAATATGTGCTTTCCGGCTGGGACAGTACGAAAATAACCGAGCTGGGGCTTGTGGGTGCCGCCGAGCAGGAGTTGAAGGAAAAGACTGAAAAGTACGCTGCCAAATCCAAGATAGACCCGAGTACCTATGGCTGCACGATGATGTCAAATGACGCATACCGTGAGGATGGCATTCACAACCTCTACAGCATCGGTCAAAAGGTCAACCTTATCAACAAGGCTTATTTCGAGAACGGAAGGCAGTCAAGGGTTATCGGATTTGAATTCAATCTTGATTTAGCTTATGATTCCCCTATATATACTGTCGGGGAAACCGCCGCCTATTCTCGTATCGGGGAGCTGGAGGAAAAGGTTGAGAGCCTTACCCTAAAGGGACAGACCTATACGGGCGATGGTGGCAGCGGTGTGTATGTGATAAGAAGGAATGACTCTACACCGGCCACGGATAGTAACGTGTATTCCGCATTGCGCTCCTTAGTAATGTTCCTTCGTAAGGATCAAGCGGACGGAACAAATTTCTTATTGAAGTTCGGCAAGTTCATCGACTCCATGATTGCCGGTAAAGGTGCCGGTATCTATCCTGACGGGCGCGGTCAGTTCGAGCGTCTTGAGGTACGCGGCTCCGCAGTGTTCAAGGAAATCATCTATAACCGTCTGAACGCACAGGAAGGCGACACCTCATATTCCGAGAACGGAGTCATTGAGTCCGTGGCTTTAGAGAGCGACGGAACTTATACCCTGAAATTGCGCAAGCGCTGGGAGAATGACTTCACCGCATTCCAGGAGGGTGATATAGTGTACGGGATTGTAAACAACCTCTTTTCAACGGGGGAGTATTACGCCTCGTGGATGCGCGTGCTGTCCAAGAATGTCCCGGCCAACTCCATCTCGGTGTTGTCATACCCGGACAGTGAGGTGCCGGGCGGTAAAAACTATCCTCCCACAGAGTTGACGATCATTACCAGAAGAGGAAACGCCTTCAATGAGGACAGGCAAAGCTACTGGTATTTGTCCGCCACCACGGATAAATGTCTTGTCTGGCTGGAAGGAGTAACGAAGCCTGTCTTGGAACAGAACAACTATTACATGATATTGGGGCGTTTGCCCAATTTGGATTTGTTTGACAATCTCCCCGTCAACTATAAGCACTCGTACATATTCGCCCGTGCCGGCATCTTCGGTGAACTTTACCGGGTGGACTGGCAGGGACTGCCCGTACAGGAACTGGTGGACCGTGGCTTTTGGTCGGCCGAAGTCGCGTCCTCTGACAATCCTTACACCAATACGCAGGAGCGGGCGGACACGGTTTGGCACTACGGCTGCAAATGGAAGTGCCTGATGACGGGAACAGCCGACGAACCGCAATATGCGGCGGCCGGATGGGCGATGCTGGAAGGGAACCCGGAATTTACGATAGAGATCGGCAGCACAAAGGGGTGGTATTTTGATATCGAGACTTTTTCCACAACGTTATATATTACCGGCAAGCTGTACAACCGTGACGTGACAGATCATATACTTGACGCTGATGTGAGCTGGACGCGTGATACCGGGAATGTATCAGAAGATAACGCATGGGCGGTGAAGCGTGCCGGCGCCGGGAAAAATCTTCCTCTGACGATAGATGATCTCGGACCGAATTATACCAACATGCGGGTGTGTACGTTTAAAGCACAGGCGTTATTGCGTGACGGGCAGCAGTTTGAAGTGGCGGAGAATTTTGTAACATTTTAAAATGGTTTTATACAATGGCAACAAAGCAACGAAAAATAGAAATCAACTACCGGCTGTTACAAACCAGTTGTAACATCGAGGTGGTGGGCAGCGTGCCGGACATGCAGGTCTACCAGGCTGACAAAGCTGAATACACTCCGGACTATACGCTGACACCGCTGGTCCTGTTTCCGCGGTGCAACGCCACCGATCCGGAAGCGGTGACTAAAATCGGGGCGGTCAACTCCAGGCTGACCAACATGAAGTGGTACGAGCGCATCGGAACCACACGCACACTTATCACATCGACAAACACAGGCTACAGCATTACGGAGTCCGGTGACAGCAAGGGACAGATCACAATGAAAAAAAATGTCACCGTCCTAAAACCCGTCACGCTGGAGTTTTACGCGGAATATGCCGACACACGTACCGGACAGCTGTTTACTTTTCAGATGAGCTGTCTTGTCCGCGCGGTTGACGGTACGGATGCGATCCCCGTATTGACGATAGACAGCCCGTCCACGCTGGACTGGAACCCGGTGCGTGACATCACCGCACAGACCATCACGGCTAAACTGATGGTAGGCGACACGGACGTGACGGCTACGGGCAAATGCAAGTTCTTCTGGTACCGTCTGTTGTCTACGGGAGCGCTGGAGGCGATAACCACAGGAGCGGGTGACAACGACTGGGAGTTTGTATCACTGAACAAGAATGTATATAAGATTGACCGCAATTATATAGGTGATGACATCACGATTGTCTGCAAGGCCACCTATGCGGCTTCCGGGACTCCGGCATCAACCCCGGGCACATCGGACCCGGCAGTCTCTACGGTGATACGCCGCAGGATTCCGAAGATTGAAGCCGACTGGGAGGGCGTACCTACGGGTGTTCCGGATGGGACTTACGCCATCTTTCCCAGACCCGTCATTCGGGATACCATGGGGGTTATCCCGAATCCATCCGCCATGTTTAACTGCCACTGGTACGTCAAGAAGAGCGGAGATGCCGGATATGCCAAGGTTGCCGACGGATACTCTCCCAGGATACCTTTCAGCAACGGCATGATGTTAAAGCTGGAGGTGGAGGACAGAGGCCCTTACGTGGCGCTGACACAAGGCGGCAAGGTGCTCACACAGGGGGGCAAGGCGGTAGTAGTAAGAAAATTTGGATAACATTAAAAACAATAGAATTATGGCATTTTACATTAAAGTAACGAAGGAGGTTGCCGACCGGTTGCATCTGACCGATATCCGCAACAGGACAGCGGATGGCAATGTATTATTGTGGCAGGCGGACGTGGCACGTTTCCCCGGCGACACGGTATTTGACAGGGCCAAGGAAGCGGGCGGCGTCTGCCTGACCCCGCAGGCGGCGAAAGAAGAGATAGACGGTACGGACCATCCCGTCGAAGTATTCACACCTGCCTCTTGGGGGGAGGACAACACCGAAAGCTCCGAAGGCACGGATAGTACGGAAACGACCGGGGAAGGAGGAGCGTCATGAGTTTGGCCAGCGCGACCGGACAGGTCATATTTTCGCAAAAGGGCGGCGTATACATGCCTGCCATCCAGTGTAACCAGGGAGATCTGTATCAGGAGTATATGGGCGAAGCGTCCGCGCCGACGAACATCGCACCGGATTTCGCTTCGCTCAAGCCCGTCTTGTCCTTCATTCTCACCTCTTCGCGGGTGGCGGAAGGGCTGGTGGTTCCTTCCTCCATGAAATGGTATTTCAATGATGTCGAGATCAAGTTCTCGGGCAATGTCTCCACCAACACGTTTGGCGGTGAGACGGGACATTTCAAGTTTATCCCTTACCAGCCCGGTACGACGGATTACTACGGATTGCAGATCGTCAAGAATCTGGTCAAGGCGAGCGGAGCGGCCTCTTGTACCATCAAGGGTGAAGCCACCGTGACCGTTGGGAATACCAGCGACACCGTCCAGTTCGTCTATAGCATCCCCATTACCAAGGGGGTCGGAAACCAAAAGCATGTGACGATCATTGCCGGTGACAACAAGTATTTTACCCTTCGGGACAAAGGGCAGAGCTGCATTCTGAAAGCCGTAGCGCGCATGGGCAGTGACGAGATCACTACCGGACTGGCGTACAAGTGGTACAACCAGGTCAACGGTGCGTGGAGCGTGCTGAGCGGAAAGACCACACAGACATTGACCGTCACCAACGATATGGTTGACACGACAGGTGTGTTCAAGGCGGAGGTGTACCAGGGCGGCAAGCTCATCGGTCAGGACACGCAGTCCGTAATGGATGCGTCCGATCCGTTTGATTTGATCCTGAATCCCACGCCCGAGGACGAGACCATCCGGGAAAGTGGTGACACGGTGGTCTATAAGCCCATTCTGGTCAAGCGTGGAAGTACCACCAAGTACAAGGACATGACTTTCTATTTCGTGTTCATGGACAGTGCAGGAGTAGTCCTTAACCCGTCTACTTCCGGTACAGCAGCCACTTCCGGCACGTGTACTTGGGACATGTGCCAGCAGGCAGGAGGCAACGTGGCATGGACCATCACAACCAAGGAATAAGGAGGTGATATGCCGTTGGTGACTAGAACCGGACAGGTCAGTTTTGCTCCAAAAGGTGACAAGGGAGATAAGGGGGCGCGCATGCGTATGCGTGTATGGGAGGCGTCTGTGTCTTACCTGGAGGGCAAGCAAGGGCAGCAGTTTTACGACATTGTACTTTATGACAACCTGCTGTACCTGTGCATCCGTTCGCATACGTCGGTATCGACGGAAACCCCCAAACAGAATGTGGCTTCGGGAAAAATAAAATACTGGGAGGTAGCACAGAGCTGGACTTTTATCGCCACCAAGCTGTTGCTGACCGAGAAGATCAAGGCGTCCATGATTGATGCGGACGGTATCAGGGCGGTCAATGTGGATATCAGCGGAAAAATCACGGCGGATAGCGGACGTATCGGTCCGTTTTCCATAGATTCCGGTATGTTGTCCTCAAAAACTCTTTATGAGGGGACGGATTCCCATGTCGGTTTCAACCTATCCGCCGGACAGATAGAGTTTTATAACGAAAGGACATTTGCACGTGTAAAAATCGGAGGGAACACGAAATTTGTCACAATCGAAGGGATATCGTATGATGCCGGAATTGACATACAGAGTCCGAATGCCATGATCGGGATGCACATCAAGACCCTGAGCATTCCTCTGTTCGTGGAGGGGGGTAACATTTTCCTTCATCCGAACAATGACAGTTATGTGTCCATACGTGGGCTTACGCTGAATGCAAGGGCTGTAGCGGTCAGTACAAAGCTGAATTCTAATGATGATATAATATCATTTACCAACACGTCCGATATAACAGTCACGATGCCTGATGCGTATGTTGGGAAGGTGTTGTTCATAAAGAAATACAATACGGCAAGGGTGACACTTACGGGAGGTACTTTTATGAATGCGAATGATGGAGATACAAATACTTCTTTTGTTCCTTTACAGCACAGTCACATGCTTGTATATGATGCAAGAGGCAGATGGATAGATTATTATTGCGGATAACAGTATTTAATTAAGAATATTATGAAAGTTGATTTTACAAAATTTCCCCTGTTCACGGGGATAGACAGACAGGATATGGTGATAGCGGATATCCGTAAGGATATTGCTGACGGCATTTACAGGAACGTGCCCGGTCTTCCGGCGCACGTGCTTGCGGAGAAGATCTATCGGAACGAGCTTGTGGAGCTTGCCGATGACGAGATTCATATACTTGACCTCTACACTTCCGCTTCGGTGGGGCAGCTCGCCGACTCATGGCAGGATTATAAGAAAAACAATTTGGAAACTGGTAAATAAAAAATATTATGGAAAAGATGGAATTAAGTGAGGCGTTGAAAGCCAATGCCTCAGTACTGGAAGGACTTCTTCCACTTGCAACAAATGAAACAAAAGGATTAGCATCCATGAATATGTGTATAGCATACGTTGGCGAAGGGCCTGTTATTTGCATTAAGCCTACGAAATTAAAACAATATTATTATACTCTACTAACGGTGACAGTATACGAAAATGGATATTTTAAAAAAATCGACTTAGCAGTATATTACCCGGTAAAGAAAGGAGGGCATAAATGCTCTATGTCTGGAAACGGCAACATGTTTGTTAAAGAGGATTCTGATTACAATTTATACATACATAACAAAACTTTAAATAACATAAATTATTGCGTATCAATTATAGGAGCTAGCAAATATATAAATATTCCTTCAATTACGGTAGAAGCACATCCTGCAAGCGTTTTGAATGGTTTAACTTTGACTGATGTAGCAACTATGTAACAAATTATAACATTGTGATCATAAATTTATGCTCTGGAAGGACTGTTAGGGATAAATGATACGTGGTACAAAAGGAGATTTGGTGAAATTACTGATTTTAATGAAGCTAATAATACTGGATATATGTTTGTCGATAAAACCCAATCATTGGATAATAAACCCAATACATCAAGTAATTATGGATTCTTGGAAACGATTGCTATTAATGAGGTCACCATCAAGCAAACTTTTGTAGATTTTCAGAGCAGATTTTTTATTCGAATATGTAATAATGGAACTTGGACTGATTGGAAACAAATACAAACAACATAGTATTAAAAATAAGTCATATTTTAATGAGATAAAACGGATGGGTGCCGGTCCACACCCGTCCGCTCCTCATGTTACCAAAGAATTATAGTATTTCTATATCTTCAGCATCATCCAGATTCTCATCAACTATATTCATGGATAAAGACAGGTCAACCCCAGTAGTATCCAAAAACAAAGCACTTACACGAAATGAAGCTGTGTTTGTCTTGCTCCGAACGAAGAGATGATCATTTTTTCGTTTGAACTCTATTTCAGAAATCATACTACCGTTGACTTTCCTTATGATATAGGAGTTACCAGTCTTACTATTAATAAAGAACAGACCTGTAGAACCACCCCAATATACATACAATATCATACCGATATAGGCGTTAGATGAACTCGCTAGGCGAACGACACATACTTCTTGAACGGAGTCTTTATTGCAAACCAATATAGGAGAAAGAACGCCTTTTCTCAAGAGCCCTTTACTTCCTAAATTAGCAATCGGCATCAGTTCTTCCATGCTGTGCACCACATCACCGGTGTTCAGGACTTTTACGTCCACCGGGAATTTCTTCTTGCCGAAATCCATGAGATGCCGCAGGTTGATGGTCAAGTCCTTCTTTTTCGCCAGCTTCAGAATAAAGGGTGCGCAGTTGTCACCGCAAGTTGAGGCATTGAATACCTTTTCCGGGTCGTTTGCCATCAGCAAAAGCGTTTTCGTACCGCCAGACAGTTTTTCCGGCGAAATCACCCCCAGAACCGGGCTTTCCACCGCATGAGGGCCTTTGACATCGGACTTATCAATTTTCTTGATGACCTCTTTGGCAAAGTCAGAAGTCAGCCACTCGTCCTCATACGTGTAATTGAAATAGACCGACGTATTGTAGACTGCCTCCGGCATATCTCCAAAGTAGATGTTCAGCATGGTATCACCTTGCAGATGTGAGTCACTTGCTATTATTGTACCTTCTTTCCACTCACAAAACAAGATACAAAATATCCGCTGGCTTTTGATAAAGAAAACCAGACCTGTCCGATCAGATGAAAACCATCCCAAATGTCGAAACTGGATTTATTGCAGCCTGTAATGATTTTTCCATTCGGCACAATGAATTTGAAGGGCAGAGATCGGAAATACGCTGCCTTTGATCAAATCGCCCTATAAGAAATCCCCAAAAGCAGTTTATTATCATTCTATTAGATTTTGATCTATGGATAACAGTGTCATAAATCACCAGATAGGATGCTATGCGTTTTTATAGTAGTTGTTCCTCCCAATCAATTTCTATTTGATTCATAACATC
>OIBX01000557.1_pt1 | contig 13025 bp, 8 predicted proteins | sample 1581151 | NCBI WGS metagenome assembly OIBX01 (sample SAMEA3882527, study PRJEB24775) | human gut metagenome | biome: human-associated habitat; feature: intestine environment; material: feces | place: Netherlands | collected 2009/2010 | reverse complement strand
ATCATTGATTTTGGTCAGGTCAGTAAATTTTCCTGAAAAACCGCAGAGATACATCGTTCCATTCTCATAGTCATCCCCGGTGTCTCCCATATCAGAATCATGGTAAGATCCCTTGAAAGAGCCATCTTTTTCAATTTCAAAAACATAATATTTTTTCCTTTAACACCCACGATCCAATCCCCTCTTTCCAAACCTGCACTTGATGCCGGACTATTAGGAAGAACATACAGAATACGGGCATAATAATATCCTAAAGGTTGATTACTATCGTTTACAACATTAAATAAAGTAAACTCCATACCATAAGTATCATCCGCATCAATGCTGGTACGTGCTTTATAATCTTTATTCTTCTCCATATAAGAATAATAATAAAGATGCTTTCCGTTTCTCGTCTTTCCATCTTTCAAACTGAGCATAGATCTAAAGAATGTTTGGGGATCAGCAGAGAAATCCAACTTATTTTGAGCAGGAATGTCGTTATTCCACAAATAATCACTGCGCATGACACTCTCTATCCACTCATTGACTTCCAACTCCGTGTTACCATTTCCCGGGTCATCTCCTTTAGCCGGAGTATCATCCGAACATGACATGCCTAACAGACATAACAATAAGCCCAACCAAATATGGATTTGAAAATTCTCTTTCATAATTCTCCTGTTTTGATCATTTTAATAACCGCAAATATATCTATATTCCAATGATATATCATCTTAAACAACAACTATTTTCAATTCAAATTTAAATTTTCATTGGTTATTTATGAGAAAGAGAGTACCTTTGTATCCATCTCTATCAATCTACACTCATGATTCAACTTAATAACGGAAACAAAAAAATACTTCAAATAGCCATCCCTTCTATCGTTTCAAACATTACAGTTCCTCTGTTGGGCTTGATTGATGTTACTATTGTAGGTCATTTGGGCTCTGCCGCCTACATCGGAGCGATAGCTGTAGGCGGAATGCTTTTCAACATCATCTACTGGATTTTCGGTTTTCTGCGTATGGGAACCAGCGGCATGACTTCACAAGCATACGGCAGGCACGACCTGAATGAAGTCACCCGGTTACTACTCCGTTCCGTCGGAGTAGGATTATTCATTGCATTTACTTTGCTAGCCTTGCAATATCCTATAGAAAGAACCGCCTTCACCTTTATCCAAACGACTGAAGAAGTAGAACATCTGGCGTCCCTCTATTTCTATATCTGTATTTGGGGAGCACCGGCTGTATTAGGGCTTTACAGTTTTGCCGGCTGGTATATCGGTATGCAAAATTCCCGTTTCCCCATGTATATAGCCATCACACAAAATATAGTGAACATTGCGGTCAGTCTTCTTCTTGTATATGGATTAGGAATGAAAATAGAAGGTGTCGCCATCGGAACGTTAACTGCACAATATGCCGGGCTAGTCATGGCATATTTGTTATGGTTACGCTACTACAGCACCCTGCGGAAACGCATAGAATGGCATTCCTTCTTTGACAAACAGGCCATGTACCGTTTCTTCCAAGTAAACAGGGATATCTTTTTCCGTACCATCTGCCTGGTGGCGGTTACTGTCTTTTTCACCTCGGCTGGTGCGGCACAAGGAGAAGTGGTGTTGGCGGTCAATACATTACTTATGCAATTATTCACTTTATTCTCCTACATTATGGACGGCTTCGCATACGCCGGAGAAGCATTGGCAGGAAGATATATCGGAGCCAATAATCAGAAAGCACTCCACACGACGGTTCGCCAACTATTCGGCTGGGGAGTAGGATTATCGCTTGCTTTCACCTTATTATATAGTATAGGGGGACAATCCTTTCTCGGATTACTGACTGACGAAACAACTGTCATTCATGCTTCCGAAAGTTATTTTTATTGGGTACTTGCCATTCCTTTGGCAGGCTTCTCTGCTTTTTTGTTCGATGGAATATTCATCGGTGCGACAGCCACCCATCTGATGCTGAAAGCCATGATAGTAGCCTCTGTCAGTTTCTTTCTTATTTACTATGGTTTCCGGGGGGCAATGGGCAATCACGCTTTATGGATGGCATTCATTACCTATCTTCTACTTCGCGGAGTAATGCAAGGAGTCATGGGAAGAAATATTTTAGGATATAAAACAAGTAAAAAAGATTAATATTTTTATCTTTGCAAAAAACTAAAAGACAAACCAATATGGCAAGATTTAAAAGAATTCTACTGAAGCTGAGCGGCGAAAGCCTGATGGGCGAAAAGCAATATGGTATAGACGAAAAACGTCTGGGTGAATATGCGCAACAAATCAAGGAAATACACGACCTTGGCGTACAAATAGGTATTGTAATCGGTGGTGGAAACATCTTCCGGGGGCTGAGCGGAGCTTCCAAAGGTTTTGACCGTGTAAAAGGTGACCAAATGGGGATGTTGGCAACCGTTATCAACAGCTTGGGATTGAGTTCCGCATTGGGAGCGGCCGGAGTCAAGGCACGTGTATTGACAGCTATCCGCATGGAACCCATCGGTGAGTTTTACAACAAATGGAAAGCGATTGAAGCGATGGAAAACAGAGAAGTTGTGATTATGTCTGCCGGAACAGGCAATCCGTTTTTTACTACCGATACCGGGTCTTCACTGCGTGGTATCGAGATAGAAGCCGATGTGATGTTGAAAGGAACACGCGTGGACGGCATTTATACAGCTGATCCGGAAAAAGACCCCACTGCTACGAAATTTGACGATATCACCTACGATGAGGTATTGAAGCGCGGTTTGAAAGTAATGGATCTTACAGCAACCTGCATGTGCAAGGAAAACAACCTGCCCATTATCGTTTTCGACATGGACACAGTAGGTAACCTGAAAAAAGTAATGACCGGTGAAAATATAGGAACACTGGTACACAACTGATTATCTCATCAAGTTCATCCATTTGTCATTCCTTATTTCCTTCTAGATGACAGATGGGTGAACAGTTTTTCTCTGTCTTACCATTTTTTCCACAAATTCGTTCTTTATTGACACATATTCCTTAAAAAAGAGACTCAACCGATAGATTTTCCATCTAAATGAACAATTATTCATGGACTTATAGCGTTAATTAGCCTATTTTTACATCAGCAAAAAATGTAAATCATTCAAAGACTATAAAAACGACAGGAAATACCATGAAAAATTACTGTTACATCTGTTTATTGACTGCCTGCATGGCTCCCATGTCTCTCCAAGCCCAAAAAGCAATTCCGTACAGTGGAGAAGTATGTGTAGCCTCTCTCCCTACAGTCCCCACAACCCTTCCCGGCATATCTTCCGACTCATATGCCCGGCGCTTTGCCGACTCTGAGATGCTCCGCTTTCCCAAAGCTTATCAGCTGGATCATGGCAAACGGCTCTTTTTCGGGTATTCACAAGGAGTAGGCTGTTGCGCCATGCTGGATATGTGGAAAAATACCGGTGACAAACGTTACTTTACGTATGTTGAGGAATGGACGGATAGTTTGATTAACGAAAAAGGAGAAATCCACCTCTATGATATGTCAACTTACAACCTGGATTACATCAATTCAGGAAAAGTACTGTTCGACCTCTATAAAGAAACAGGCAAAGAAAAATACAAAGCAGCCATGGACTTACTGGTAGAACAACTCAAAAGACAACCACGTACGCTGGAAGGTGGCTTCTGGCATAAATTGATCTATCAACATCAGATGTGGCTGGACGGACTTTATATGGCTTCTCCTTTCCTAGCCCGCTATGGAGCGGAATTCAACCGTCCTGATCTGATTGATGAGGCGGTAAAACAATTCACACTTTGCCACAAACATACCTATTCACCGGAAACCGGATTATATCATCATGCCTGGGACGAGAGCAAATCCCAACGTTGGGCAAATCCGCAAGACGGTACTTCACCTAACTTCTGGGGACGCAGTATAGGCTGGTGGTTCATGGCCATGGTAGATGTACTGGACTATATTCCCGACAACCACCCCGGACGTGCCTCGCTTATCAGTTGGATTCAAGGTTTGGCAGAAAGCCTGCCCAACTATCAAAGAGACGGGCTATGGTATCAGGTAATAGACCAGCCCGAACGTGAAGGTAATTTTCCCGAAGCATCCGTAACCACCCAATGTATGTATGCTTATGCCAAAGCGGTGAACAAAGGATATATAGACGCCCGATACCGGACCATCGCGGAAAAAGCCTTCAACGGATTAAAGAAAACATTGCTTCGCGAAAACCCCGACGGAACTCTGACGCTGACCCGTTGCTGTCAAGTAGGCGGACTGGGCGGCACTCCTTACCGCGACGGAAGCTTTGAATATTACATTGGCGAAAAGATGCGTGACAACGATGCCAAAGCTACCGGTCCTTTCATCATGGGTTGCCTGCAACTTGGCAAATAGAATCATATCGCATAAACAACAGAATTATCCATCTTTTTAAATTAGCTATATACAATGAAACACACCATTTATGCTCTGACAATGTTTGCATTGGCCGCTTGCACCTCTCCCCAAGAGGAAGCCATAGACCGCCATGCACTGGTAACACGCAATAATCCGGAAGTAACTGCCATGGATTCATTATCCTCCCTGTCGGTAGGAAACGGAGAATTTGCCTACACGGTAGATGCTACAGGATTGCAGACTTTTCCCGAAGTCTATAAAAACGGAGTTCCACTGGGTACACAAAGCCAATGGGGATGGCACAGCTTCGGAAATCCCGAAAACTATAAACCGGAGGAAGCCTTGGTGGAGTATGACTTCAGCCACGGGCACAAAGAGCTATATGCCACCCAACCCAAAGAACCCGGCAGAGCAAAGGAAGCATCCGACTGGTATCGTGTAAACCCACACCGCCTGCATCTGGGTATCATCGGACTCGAATTAGAAAATGAAGTACGTCCCTCGGATGTGCAAAACATACAGCAATCACTGGATATGTGGAACGGTATCATCAACAGCCGGTTCACCCTCAAAGAAACTCCCTACCACATTCAGACAGTCTGCCATCCGGAGCGTGACATGATTGCCGCACGCCTGTCGGCCCGACAACCTGCCGGCATCAAGTTTCACTTCCCCTATCCCACGGGCGGTCACTGTGACGATGCTTGTAATTGGGAGGCGAATGATAAGCATAGCACGACCCTGGTCAGTGAAGATGCACAATCGGCCGTGTTAAAAAGAACACTCGACGCAACCACCTATTATGTAACAATCAGTTGGGAAGGCGCTGCGAAGCTGAGAGAAAAAAGTGCAAACTATTTCGTACTCACGCCAACGGACAGTGTATTTACATTCACCTGCCAATTCACACCGCAAGCGTCCGCTGCTCCCATCCTGACTTTTGCGGAAGTACAACAAGCCTCTTCCGGACACTGGCAAAATTACTGGACACAGGGAGCTGTTGCCGACTTCTCACAATGTACGGATGTCCGTGCCAAAGAATTGGAACGCCGGGTCGTATTAAGCCAATATCTGCTCGCCATCCAATGTGCCGGATCAACCCCGCCACAGGAAACCGGACTGACTTACAACTCCTGGTTCGGGAAATTCCATTTGGAAATGATCTGGTGGCATCAGGCACAATTCGCCTTATGGGGACATCTCGAATTACTGGACCGCACTTTATCCTGGTATGAAACCGTGGAACCCATAGCCCGCCAGATAGCGGAAAGACAAGGTTTCAAAGGCATACGATGGATGAAAATGACTGATCCCAGCGGTACGGAAGCCCCCTCTAAAGTAGGCAGCTTCCTGATCTGGCAACAGCCTCATCTCATCTACCTGGCAGAATTGCTCTATCGGGCTAATCCATCGGAAGAACTACTGAAAAAATACAATAGCCTGATACAGGAAACCGCCGAATTCATGTATTCATTTGCCACATACGAGGAAGAGCACGACCGTTATGTCTTGAAAGGCGCTATTCCCGCACAGGAAACGTTGCGCGCCGCCGAAACTGTCAATCCGCCTTTTGAACTTTCGTACTGGCATTTCGCCATGCAAGTTGCCCAAACATGGCGTGAACGTACAGGGATGGAACGTGTACCCGAATGGGATGTGCTGATAGAGAAATTATCTCCGCTGGCATACAACGACGAACAGCTGTATCTGGCAGCCGAGACCGCGGTGGATACCTATAAAGATATCCGTTTTACCTCAGACCACATGGCAGTGCTGGGCGCTGTCGGCATCCTGCCCATGAATCAGCTGATTCATGCCGGATATATGAAAAACACCCTGCACTGGATTTGGGATAACTGGAACTGGGACAAGACCTGGGGCTGGGATTATCCGATGACAGCCATGAATGCCGCCCGAATGGGTGAGCCCGAGAAGGCAGTCAGCGCATTATTGATGGACAAACGTACCAACACCTATCTGGTAAACGGTCACAATTACCAGGACGGGCGTCTGCGTATTTACCTGCCCGGCAACGGTGGATTACTGACCACAGTCGCCATGATGTGCGCCGGATGGGACGGATCGGAAGGAAACAATCCCGGATTTCCGAAAGATGGCAAATGGAATGTACGCTGGGAAGGGTTACAGCCGTTACCGTAAGAACAGGAGTTAGCAGTTATTATCATGAAAACGACATATTTACTTCTATGCCTGTTGGGCATCGGTAGCGTTTCCGGCGCAGGACAAACCAAACAGCCACAAAAGATAGGTGATTTCATAGAATCCACTTCGTACAACGAACATCGCCGGAATGCCACCCGAAGCCTGCAATATACCCCTGACGGAGACGATTTTGTCTGCATCAACGGTAAGAATCGCTTTACCCGTGCCTTATACGGCAGCCACACAGCATTCCGGCTGGAAACAAGCGACCGGCCCGTATTCGCTGCTTATACCAAGGAGAATCCGAAGCACATCTGCTTTAAACTGCAAACCTCCGGAGGCACGGTAGCCCTTGACTCTACCGAACACTGCGAGTCCCGTTATACAGCGGGACGCCGCAGCTACAGTTTATCTGATCCGGCTTTCGGAGGCGGAAGCTTATCCATTACCACATGGGCACTTCCCGATAAAGAAGGGGCCATCTGGCAATTCAACGCCCGGAATTTCAAGGAATTCCATCCCGTTCTACTGGCATCCATTTCAGAGATACGTAATTCCAAACTAAACCGTAACGGAGACATGGGAGCCGACCCAGCCGACAGTTTCGAAGCTCCTCTCCAGCCTCAACAGTTACAATCCTTCCCGGTACAGATAGACGGAACACTTTATATGCTATTGGAAAACCAGGAACTACGCACACTGACGACTGCCGAAGGCGAAAACCTGTTTAAAAAGGCAGAAGCCGCCCGCTCCGAAACAGCCTCACGCATCCGCATTGAAACACCCGACCCTTATTTCAACACCTTAGGAGGCACGCTGGCTATGGCTGCCGATGGAATCTGGGACGGCGAAGTGTGGCTACACGGTGCCATAGGCTGGCGAATGCCCCTCAGTGGCTGGCGAGCCGCCTATACCGGCGATGTTTTGGGATGGCATGACCGTGCCCGGACCCATTTCAACGCATACGCGGCAAGTCAGGTCACCGAAGTGCCCAACACCCTCCCCCATCCGGCACAAGATTCCGCCCTGCATCTGGCACGTTCCGTCAAGAAATGGGGTACACCCCAATACAGTAACGGATACATCTGCCGTAATCCGCACCGCAATAATCAGATGCACCACTACGACATGAACCTTTGCTACATAGACGAATTGTTATGGCATTTCAAGTGGACGGGGGACTTGGATTATGTCCGCCAAATGTGGCCTGTCATCACCCGTCACCTCGCATGGGAAAAGCTGAACTACGACCCGGATAACGACGGGCTGTATGACGCATACGCCTGTATTTGGGCCAGTGACGCCCTTTATTACAATAGCGGAGCAGTCACCCATTCATCGGCTTATAACTACCGTGCCAACAAGACAGCGGCCCAATTGGCTGAAAAGATAGGCGAAGATCCCACTCCTTACCGCAACGAAGCCGAAAAGATTCTGAAAGCCATGAACGAGAGGCTATGGCTTCCCGACAAAGGACATTGGGCGGAATATCAAGATTTTATGGGTCACAAGCGAGTACACGAAAGTGCCGCTGTATGGACCATTTATCATGCTATAGACAGCGAAACAGCCAATCCGTTCCAAGCCTATCAGGCTACCCGTTATGTAGACACAGCCATTCCTCATATTCCCGTCACAGCCCATGGATTAAAAGAGAATGGCTATGCCACTATCGCCACCACCAACTGGCTGCCCTACTCATGGAGCATCAATAATGTCGCCTTTGCCGAAGTGATGCATACCGCATTGTCATACTTCCAGGCCGGACGTGCCGACGCCGGATACAAACTTTTGAAAAGCTCTGTTCTGGACGGCATGTATCTAGGAGACAGTCCGGGTAACTTCGGCCAGATCAGCTTCTATGATGCCGCACGCGGAGAATGCTACCGCGATTTCGGTGATCCCATCGGAGTCGCTTCACGAGTACTGATCCAAGGTCTGTTCGGTATCCTGCCGGATGCCCTGAACCAGCAAATCATCCTCCGGCCGGGCTTCCCGGACGACTGGGACAAGGCTTCCGTCAGCACTCCCGATATAAGCTATCGCTTTACCCGGAAAGAAGATACGGATACCTATCATATCACACAACGGTTCCAGACTCCTCTCCATCCGGTATTGCACGTCAATGCCAGAAAAGAGAAGATCCGTTCAGTAAAAGTGAACGGTGTCCCTGCCACATGGCAATCCATCGAATCGGCCCATGGCTATCCTCTTCTTTCAATCCAGGCGGAAGGAACATCTTCAACCACCATTACCATCGAATGGGAAGGAGCACCACTTCACACGTTGGCAGTCCAGGAACCAGTCATCACTTCAAACGGGAAGTTGGCTTTGCAAATACCTTCGGGAGCATCCATCTCCCAAGTATATGATCCTCAGAGCGTTTTAGCAAATCACACTGTAGAAGCCACCGCTTTCAACGCACAGATAAAAGGTGAACCGGGACACCACACTTTCTTTGTTTACACCCATCAGGGAGAAATGGATTGGTGGCAACCTGTTAATATCTATATAGAGAACGTCCGGGAATCCCCCTCCTATACAGACTTTGCAGATATCCGTCCCGAAAAATGCCGGATGGTTGATTTTGACCGGCAACTGAATGCTTCCGTCACCGATATATATCAAAATGAATACTTGTCTCCCCGGTCTCCATACACTACGTTGCAACTTCCCACACAGGGAATAGGAGAATGGTGTCATCCGCTGCTGAGTGCTACCATAGACGACTCGGAATTACGCAGTCTTGTACATCATGATACTTTCCAAACGTCTTTAGGCATCCCCTTCCGTCTGAAAGAAAAAGGAAACAACATTCTTTTCACCTCCCTATGGGATAATTACCCGGACAGTTCCACCATCTCACTATCCGGCACTGCCTCACATGCTTATCTGCTGATGGCGGGAAGTACCAACCACATGCAGTGCCACATTGCCAATGGAATAATACGCATACACTATGCAGACGGAACTTCCCAAGCAACGGAGTTGACCAATCCGGACAACTGGTGTCCTATAGAACAAGATTTCTATGTGGACGGCAAAGCATTCCAAGCAACTGCTCCCCGGCCGTACCGTCTGCACTTGAAAAGCGGTAAAGTAAGCCGTGATCTGGGTAAGGAACTCAACATCACCGGCGTATATGGACGTGAGATAGAAGGTGGTGCAGGCATATTGCTCGATATTCCTTTGGATCATTCCAAGGAACTAAAAGGGCTGACCCTGGAAACCCTGTCCAATGATGTGGTGATAGGAATCATGGGAATCACTTTGCAATAACCACGTGTTATTCAATGCGGAATTACGTTAACTTGAACCGGCGTAGTTCCGCATTATTCATCTTTGGCACACTACGTAAATGTTCCAAAGTCACTCCTTGAATGTGTGCCTGTACCGCCCTGTTTATCAGTCCATGCCCGACTGCCAACACCTGTTTTCCATCATATCGCTCTTTCAAGTAGTCCACAAAACGCCCCGCACGTTCATAGAGCATCGCCTCCGTTTCCACATCTGCCGGAAAACACAAAAACCATCGATGAGATCACAGAAAATGTGAAGATCGATCAGGTAGTTATCGGTTCCTGTACCAACGGACGTCTGGAGGATCTTATGGCGGCAGCAGAGGTGCTGAAGGGCAAAAAGGTTGCAGACTTTGTAAAGCTGATCGTGACTCCTGCCAGCCGCAAAATTTACCGTCAGGCTATTGAGCTTGGCATTCTGGATACTCTTGCGGAAGCAGGGGCTATCATTACACATCCGGGTTGCGGACTTTGCTGTGGACGTACCGGAGGAATTCTGTCAGACGGAGAACGTGTGGTTGCAACCAACAACCGTAACTTCCTTGGACGTATGGGAACTTCTAAGGTCGAGATTTATCTGGCATCTCCGAAAACAGCGGCAAGCTGCGCGGTGGCAGGAAAGATTGTAAGTCCAAAGTAGAGGAGTTCACTATGAAAAAAATTGGATTTATCGGTGTTGGCATCATGGGAAAATCCATGGTGCGCAACCTTATGAAAACAGGATATGAACTGCATATTTACGCAAGAACAAAAGCGAAAGTCGATGATGTGATCAGCGAGGGTGCAATTTTCCATGAATCTATCAAAGAATGTGTACCCGGATGTGATGCAGTGATCACCATCGTTGGTTTTCCGAGAGATGTGGAAGAGGTTTACTTCGATGAAGGCGGTATTCTGGAAAATGCAGATCCGGGAACCTATCTGATCGATATGACAACTACAAGCCCGATGCTTGCAGAAAAGATTTCAAAAGAGGGCACAGAAAAAGGATTCCATGTGCTGGATGCGCCTGTAACAGGTGGGGATACCGGAGCAAAAAACGCTACATTATCCATCCTTGTCGGCGGCGAGAAAGAAGATTATGAAGCTTGTATGGAGCTTTTCAAAGCAATGGGAACAAACATCAATTATCAGGGAAAAGCCGGATGTGGACAGCATGCAAAGCTTGCTAATCAGATTATGATCGCCGGTGCCTTAAGTGGTGTATGTGAGGCCTTTTCCTATGCGCAGGCCAAAGGACTGGATCTGAATGTCCTTTTTGATTCGGTCTCTACCGGGGCAGCAGGAAGCAAACAGTTGGATGCTTTCGGACCGAAGATCATTGCCGGAGATTATGCACCGGGATTCTTTATGAAGCATTTCATCAAGGATATGAAGCTTGCGCTGACTGAGGCGAATATGAGCGGACTGAGTCTTGAGGTGCTGAGTCTGGTACTGTCAAATTATGAAGAGTTGGCACAGGAAGGGCTTGGAGATCTTGGGACACAGGCGCTGATCAAGTATTATGATGTGCAGGATGTAGAAGAATAATCGTATGTGATTTAGGGAGCTGTTTTGCAGCTCCCTGATATTTTGTGTTTCATAAACAGTAACGAGAAAACCCGCTGATCTTTCGACCAACGGGTTTTCTTGTGCTTTTATTTAATTTCTAAAGGAATGAGAGTAAAGTGCGGCAATCGGGGTAACCCGATTGCGCTTACTTTATGAGGGGGGAGATAGTTGTTTATCAACTATCTGACTCTTAGTATACAGATAAATTGTGTTCAAAATATGTCTATATCATAAAAGAAAAAGAAAATTTCTTAAGGAAAAATGAACTATCGATTAAGGAATATTGATTAGAGTACAATAAAAAAATCATTGCGAAAGTATTTTCAAATGTAATCAGATTCTTTTTACATCGTTGCAACTGCGGTAGTTTAATGGTATACTGGACATATTGCAAAAGTAGAAAATGGCAGCAGAAGCTGTCGGCAATGTTTACAAGGCTCATTGGGGTTATGTGAAATATATAAGAGAGTAATACGGAGGAACAGAACAGATGGATTTGGTAACAGTAAGAGAATTATACAGAAACAGAGAGGAATATCTGGATAAAGAAGTGACCATCGGGGGATGGGTGCGCAGTATCCGTGATTCTAAGACATTTGGATTTATCGTTGTAAATGATGGATCTTTCTTTGAAAACCTTCAGGTAGTATATCATGATAATATGGAGAACTTTGGCGAAATTTCCAAGCTGAATGTTGGTGCGGCAATCATTGTAAAAGGAACACTTGTCGCAACACCACAGGCAAAGCAGCCATTTGAGATCCAGGCAACAGAAGTTGTTGTAGAAGGTACCTCTGCACCGGATTATCCGCTTCAGAAAAAACGTCACAGCTTTGAATATTTAAGAAGTATTGCACATCTTCGTCCAAGAACCAATACTTTCCAGGCAGTGTTCAGAGTACGCTCACTGACTGCTTACGCAATCCACAAATTCTTCCAGGAAAGAGGATTCGTATATGTACATACACCGCTGATCACAGGAAGTGACTGCGAGGGTGCAGGAGAAATGTTCCAGGTAACAACACTGGATATGAACAATGTGCCGAAAAATGCAGACGGAACTGTTGATTATTCCAAAGATTTCTTTGGAAAAGAGACAAACCTTACCGTAAGCGGACAGCTGAACGGTGAAACTTATGCACAGGCATTCCGCAACATTTACACATTCGGACCGACATTCCGTGCGGAGAATTCCAACACCACACGTCATGCCGCCGAGTTCTGGATGATCGAGCCAGAAATCGCATTTGCAGATCTGGAAGATGACATGATCCTTGCAGAAAACATGCTGAAATATGTTATCCGCTACGTGATGGAAAACGCTCCGGAAGAGATGAATTTCTTCAATTCTTTCGTAGACAAAGGACTGATCGACCGTCTGAACAACGTTGTAAATTCTGATTTCGCAAGAGTTACTTACACAGAAGCAATCGAAATCCTTGAAAAGCACAATGACAAATTTGAATACAAAGTATCATGGGGAGCAGATCTGCAGACAGAGCATGAACGTTATCTGACAGAAGAGATTTACAAACGTCCGGTATTCGTTACCGATTATCCGAAGGAGATCAAAGCTTTCTACATGAAGATGAATGATGATAACAAGACCATAGCAGCAGTTGACTGT
>OIBX01000556.1_pt1 | contig 13032 bp, 10 predicted proteins | sample 1581151 | NCBI WGS metagenome assembly OIBX01 (sample SAMEA3882527, study PRJEB24775) | human gut metagenome | biome: human-associated habitat; feature: intestine environment; material: feces | place: Netherlands | collected 2009/2010 | reverse complement strand
CGCGAAAATCCAGATAAATGCCTTTATAAGCATTGGCAGGAATATCCCGGCTGTCATAAGTCAGCAGAAATCCCACTCCCGAACTGAAATTGGAATATCCGTGAGCAGTGCCTCCCAACCTTTTGTAATCAGGCTGATCTACCAAATACTTGGCAGGCTCGGATATTTTATCATAACTCAAGTCAATCTGGGGACCGGCAAAGAAATTACTTTTACCCAAACGGAATAAAAACCACGGATTAATCTGGAAACCGCTATAACGATATTCACTGGTAGAGTCACTGCGCTCATAATGCTTATTGGTAGCATAGCCGATACCATAAAAATTCTCCAATGTATTCTTGTAAGTGAATTTTCCAAAAATACGGAATTTATCATTTTTGAAAAACAACTGAGGCTTCACCATCAGATTCAAGCCCCCCTCGAACATTACCGCAACAGCCATCGGCAACACAGAACGTTTCTGCAAGGTATCCGACGGATTCATACGAAATGTAACAAGAGCACTCCCTCCTATCAACGCACCAAAGTCCGGAGTATAACTCGGTCCTCCCAATATATTATAATGTATATTGCGCTTAGCCACCTTCCGGCGTCTTAATTCTTTTTTTGAAAGTTGATGGATGGTGGTATCCTCAGGATTACTACCTATGTCACTTCCTTGTGCCGCCATATTCAAAGAACAAAGCAGGCACAGGACCAAGCTAAGTAATGTTATTTTCATATAATAGTTTATTGTCTGCCCAAAGTCCTTACTCAAAAAAACTTTCTACGGCAAATGAGTTTTCAAAAGTACAAAAGTCCTGCCAAAGAATAACGGTGTGTTGAATTTGTTTTTATTTAGTTCAAGAATCTTCACGTTCTTTATAATGTAACAATGTGTCAATATGCCAATGTGTCAATTACCATGCGGACATAGAGCAGCACATTGGCAAACCAGCACATTGGCAAATTATTTAAACAGTTTTTCCAAATCATCCTCATTAATCACGGAAAGAACCGTTTTACCATCCGGAGTATAATTAGGAGTAGCCACAGCAAACAAGCCATCCACCAAACCTGTCATTTCCTCATTCGTCAACACTTGTCCGGGAACAATTGCCGCCGCTTTAGCCAAAGTCAATGCCAGAATACTCTGCACCTCTTCTTTTACCTTGCCACCTTTTTCCATAGCTGTATGCACCATATTTTGGATCAAGTCTATCGGGTTAAGGCCTTCAATACCTGCAGGAACACCGTTTATGGCATAACTTCCTCCTCCCAAATCAGTCAGTTCAAATCCCAGGAAAGACAAGTCTTCCATAATTTCCTGCAAAATAGCCACTTCGGAAAGCGGAAACTGCACAATATCCGGAAACAGCATTCCTTGAGAAACACCTTGACGACGACTTATCTGGTCTATATACTTGTCATATAAAATACGGATATGGGCACGCTGCTGATCAATGATCATTAAGCCGGACTTTACAGAAGTCAAAATAAAACGTCCTTTAAACTGATAATGCTGGCCAGATTTCTCACTGACTGAAGAGTCCTCCACATGATCATACAATCCGGGATTTTCCTCCGCAGGAGAAGCCTCTTCCGCCCTATAATCATTCTCGTCAGGATGAAAGTTTTGAGAAGAAGCATGACGTTCCAGCCCCGCATACAGTTGTTCCCAGTCCTTACTAGGCTTTGAATAAGAAGAGGGAGGAGCAGCCGAAACATTAAAAGGATTATAATCAGGATTATAAGTCGTCTTTGGTGGCTGTATACCAGTGTATGGAGATGCATCAAAGGCTGGAATATCCGGCATTCCCTCCGTATCAAAATCAATGGAAGGTACCGCATTGAACTTACCTAGAGTTTCTTTCACGGCAGCTGCCAATATCTGCCAGATGGCTTGCTCGTTCTCAAACTTTATCTCTGTTTTAGTAGGATGTATGTTCACATCAATATTAGCAGGATCCACCTCAAAATAAATGAAATAAGATACTTGCTCACCCACGGGAACCAACTGCTCGTATGCATCCATGATAGCCTTATGAAAATAAGGATGGCGCATATATCGCCCGTTTACAAAGAAATATTGGCGGGCTCCTTTCTTACGGGCTGTTTCAGGTTTTCCTACAAACCCGGAAACACGGACCATTGTAGTATCTACATCCAGCGATAACAACTCCTGATTTATTTTCTTTCCGAAAACTCCCATGATACGCTGGCGCAACTGAAGTGCAGGAAGATTGAACAGTTCCGCCCCATTATGATGCAAAGTGAAAGACACCTCCGGATTAACCAATACAATCCGTTCAAACTCCGTCAATATATTACTCAGTTCCGTCTGGTTCGACTTCAGGAACTTACGACGCGCCGGCACATTAAAGAATAAATTCTTCACACTGAAGCTACTGCCTTTCGGGCAAGAAACCGCCTCCTGTCCCTCTACCTTGGAGCCGGATATCGTCAACATCGTTCCCAATTCCTCCCCTTCCATACGAGTACGAAGCTCCACCTGAGCCACAGCAGCAATAGAAGCCAAAGCCTCTCCACGAAATCCCATGGTATGCAAAGCAAACAAATCAGCAGCTTCACGAATTTTAGAAGTCGCATGGCGCTCAAAAGACAAACGTGCATCTGTTTCCGACATACCTTTTCCATCATCAATCACCTGAATGGAAGTCTTTCCTGCATCCACTACCAACACGTCAACGTGCTGAGCACCTGCGTCGATAGCATTCTCCACCAATTCTTTAATCACTGATGCAGGACGCTGAATCACCTCTCCCGCTGCTATCTGATTGGCAACGGAATCCGGCAGCAAACGGATAATATCGCTCATATATCTTATAAACTTACGTAATTAAAAAGTAAACTCACCGGTCACCAGGTAATGCAGAATATACAACAAAACCAAAATGGCCACAAACAAAGCTCCATAAGTCATCGGCTTACGCCCGCTTTCTTTTCTGCGTTTTAAATGCTTGGTACCTTGAACGAACTTTCCACGGATATCTTCCGGAGAAAATTCTTTGGGAGGAAGCATACCCAACTCGCGTTTGGCTTTCTCCTCCAGTTTTTGCAGCTTCTCCTTCCGTTCATCCACATAAATATATTGATGGTTGAAACGGCGGGGCTTTTCCATCTTAAACATTCCCATAGCTATTTCTTTTTATTAAATAAATTATGATTGGGCAAAGGAACAGCGCTCCGGTTACTCTTCTTCAACCCCTGACCGGCTTTCTTTCCACGCCACTTAAAGATATCCTCTTTATCAAGCGGACGGATATAGTCAAACCACACAAAGTTATCCAACTTCATCTTCTCCGGCGGACGTTGGAGCATAGGATAAAGAGTACCGTTCGATTTCGGACTCATAATCATTTTTTTCATCTTCCGGTTTTCCAGAAACATATTCAGCAGACTGGTTTCAGAAACATTCATTCCAATCAGTGTACTGTCGCTTTCCATCGGATAATATACCAGACGAACCGAACCGATCACATCTACTTTGCGCATCTCACCGCCTTGAAACCAAGCCTTCATCTCTTTTCCTGTCACCTGATTATAACTAGTAGAATCCAGTTGTTCTACAGACAAAGCCTGATTCTGAATATGTGCCCAGTCTATCGTACTGTCATTCATATAAATCATGATTTTCTCTCCCAGCAACTGCTGGTTGTTATTCCACAGTATAGGGTCATAATACATGGTCAGGCAGCTATCCTTGGAGGAAAAGACCAACGAATCGCATACCCCCTGCACATCCGTGCGATACATACGTACTTTATGATACGCCCGCGTTTCCCGGAACATAGAATCAGTATTCAAATAGTAGGTATACATTTGCAATGTATCGGCATGCATAAACAAGCTGTCACCTTGTGAATAATCCACTGCCACCGCTTTTTTAGTAGCAAAAGCATACTTGGTCAATTCATTATAATAACAATAATCACCAGTCAGCATATTCTTGTTTACAGTATCTGTCATGATCACATTATCAAACGCCTCCCCGTATCCTTTTACACGATCATAAAACAGACTGTCTCCAGTCAAACGCTTCCCCTCATTGGTCAGCACGGACCGGTCCAACAATTCCGCCTGCCCTATCTGAGTATTATAAAAGCCCAATTCCGAATAAATATGGTTAGCATCACTGACAATATCGGACGGACCAAGGATATTGGCTATTTTGGTTGCTGTGCTGTATCGTAATGTATCGGAAGTCAAAGTAAACTTAGGATTGACCAACTTCACATCATAATTGAACACAGATATTTTGGTAGCCGGACTATATTCCCCCCATTCCGAAGTCAATACATTCTCCTCGTCCATCAATGTCCCGCCATCAAAGTAATATCCCAAATTATAAATACGATCGTAGTTCAGGCTATCCGTCAACAAAGTCGTATTCTTGTTTTCCATGCGTACATTATAGCGTACCTGGGCAATCTGGGTATTTCCGTCATAAAACAAATAGTCCCCATACAGAAACAAGGTATCCCCCTGCACCATCTTCACATTGTCAAAAGCTTCCAGCGAATTCGTTTTCTCATAGAAACAGGCACTGTCACAATACATATATACACTGTCGTGACGGAACGCAACGTTTCCAATCAGAATCTGTGCATCCGGGTCCGGATTCAACGGACTTTTCTTCAACACATCCGAATGCAACAGATACACCTTGCTTTTAGCCGGTTTCTGTTCCCCTTTTTTAGCCGGTCTCACCTGAGCCAGCAAGCAAAAGCCGAACAGGCACAGGACACTTACCACAAGTATCCTATGCCTGCCCGAAGAGTATTTATTCTTTCTTTTTCCAAGCATATACTTTATACACTACATTATTTCTTTACCCAACCCGGATATTTGAAATCGCATTTCTGCCACTTCTCATTAATACGCACGTAGGTATGTTTTTGTTTATCCCTGATCCACTTATCAAGTTTTTCTTCGCTGCGTTTTTCCATCACGATGCCTTTCAGCCGTTGGTAGTCTTCCGTTATGGTTGCCTTATGCCCGTTCAAACGGGTTTTCAATTTCACGATAGCGCAAATTTCCTTTCCTTTTGCATTAATCATGGTAAAAGGTTTGGAAATTTCCCCCACATTCATGCCTTCCACCATCTTTGCAGCCTCTTGTGACACCTGTGCCAATTGTTGCATTTCAAAACGCGCCGTACCAGTCTGCGGATTCGCCATCAAACCATGGTTGTTACGCGTGTCCTTATCGTGAGAGATATAAGTAGCGGCATCATCAAAAGTAAATTTCTCATTACGGATATCATTGGCAATAGAATCCAGACGTAACAAGGCTGCTTCCAGATCTTTTTCATCCACTTTCGGTTTTAACAAGATATGGCGGGTATTGATACGGTCACCACGTTTTTCGATCAACTGGATAATATGGAAGCCGAATTCAGACTCCACAATCTTGGATACCTTGTTAGGATCTTGCAGATTGAATGCCACATTCGCATATTCAGGTACCAGCTCAGCCCTGCCCATAAAGCCGAGTTCGCCACCACGGCGGCGCGAACCTTCATCTTCCGAATACAGACGTGCCAAAGTGGAGAAAGCTATTTCACCGGAAGTAACACGTTCCGTATAGTCACGCAAAGTCTTCTTCACACGCTCAATTTCTTCCTGCGGAATCTTAGGTTCCATAGTAATGATCTGCACTTCTACCTGAGTAGGAATAAAAGGAATACTGTCTTGAGGAAGATCCTTGAAATAACGACGGACTTCGGCCGGAGTAATCTTGATATCCCCCACAATCTGCTGCTGCATTTTCTGCACCGTTTTTCCATCACGTATATTCTCGCGGAGCATTTCGCGTATTTGTGTAGAAGTCTTATTATAATATTCTTCTACTTTTTCCTTAGAACCAATCTGATCAATCAGCCAATTTGTACGTCTTTCCACATCACTGATAATTTCCTGTTCGGAAACCTCAATACTATCAATAGCAGCCTGATGAAGAAACAATTTCTGGATGGCAAGCTGCTCCGGAATAATACAATACGGATCACCGTCAAACTTGCGGCCTTCATACTGGGCATTCAGACGTTCATTCTCCACGTCCGATTTTAGAATGGCCTCATCACCTACTACCCATACAACCTCGTCTATCACATTGTCTTGCCCGTATACTGAAACAACGGCAAACAGCATCAGCATCAGTGCATAAACTTTGGTACACATCAATTTATTCATTTGAATTCAAATAATAGTAATTAATCTTGTTCCTGTCCGAAGCGTGTCGGTATAACTCTTCTTTGACTTTATTTATAAATTCAACCCGCTTCAGGTTTATTAAAATCTCCTTAATTTCCGTCTTTGCAAAATCCAGCGGCCTCTGTTGGTCCTTACCCAAGAATTCCTCTACATGCAGGAAATAACAAAACGCCGTGTCTTTTACCTCTATATTCCGGTTCTTGTCCAAATAGTTCTCATCCGTATCAAGCGCTTTCAAAGGTATTTTGACAGCAATATCGGACAATGGCATCCAACGGTCATAAAAATAATCATAGCTCACCGCATTGCGCAAACTGTATTTTTCCAGGCTCTCAATAGCATCCCGGTTATTTTTTTTATACCATTTGCGTACACTTGCCAAATCCTGAGAATGAAGAGGAACTTTTATAAACAGCCCTTTCACAAAAGGATGTTCTGTATGAAACAACTCCTTGTTTTTCTCATAATAAGTGCTGATTTCCTCATCACTTATCTCATTGGCCAGTTTCTGATTAACCAGTTCCTCCTGATACGTATGCATGATCAATGCCCTGCGATAGTTCTCCACTAACTTGGCAATCTTTGCATTATCAGGAATATTTCCTTCCGCTTTATCAAAAAGCAGCACATCCTCCACCCAGTTTTTTATATAGTGCTCGGCAAACAAGACACTATCGTCTTTTGAAATATGGAAAGGCAACGCCGCCTGCAAATCTTCTTTATAGAGATATTCACCAGCAACTTCCACTAAAGGAGTCCTCCCCTTATGGTCGTGCTCCTGGCCGCATCCCGACAAAGCACCTGCTATAACAAGTAACACCCCCCAGTTTTTCACGATATTCATATAACATTAAAATAGTGAACGAAGATACTGCAATAATTAATTACTTCCGTTATTATTAACTGTTTTTAAAACCTCTTGGTTAATTTCAACCTTATATTTCCGCTTCAAATCTTTCAACCAGGCATCCTCATAGACAGTCAGATAATCCTTGACAACCGCTTCTCTTACATCCTCATAACTTTCAGGACCTTTCTTTAACTTCTTTCCCATCACAAAAGTATAAGGTAAATCCGGCTCAGGCTGAAAGCTACCGCATTTAAAGACCAATTTATCAATATACCTGTTGGTCCCTATCTGAAAGACACCTGCTTCCATACGAACTTTGGAGGAAGCATCATCTCCAGTCAGTGTATGTAATATATCTTTCCACTGGGATACCGGTTTTTTTTTCAATTGTTTCTTAATAGCTGAAGCCGTTTTTCTATCTTTACAATGAATCACTGCTCCCCGATAATGCGGCAATTCCCAGGCATAGTCTGATTTATGTTGCTTGAAGAAGCGTTCCAGGTCATCCTCATTCCAGGCTTCATCACCCGATTGATATTTTTGCGACAAATAAGCCGCAAGCAAACCATCCTGCAATTCCTGCACCCGGAACTCCAGTTCTTCCTTCTGTTCTGCAGAAAGCTCCTTCCATGTACAATTGCCATTCTTCTCCAGATAATTCAATAACTGTTCCCGTTTTTCTTCAAAACTGACACCCTGCCTGCGGTCTATCCATTTCACTATATGAATGCCCATAGGTGAATAAAAAGGAGCTGAAATCTTATTTCTTTCCAAAGATTCCAGTTTGTCTATCCATTCCTGCATATTCTTGTTCACAGGCATCCACGGCAACACTCCTCCCACATTTTTACAAGCTTCATCATCCGAGTACCGGCGGGCCAGCGTTGCAAAATCCGCGCCTTCCCGCAATGCTTCATAAACCGAATCCATTTGCTGCCGCACCCTCATTTCCTCCTGACGGCTTGCATTCTGGGATAAATATTTGCTAATATGGGCAATTTTGATCCAATCATTTGCCTGCAAACGTTGTTCACCTTGCAGGTATAACCGGCGGGCAGCCTGTTCCTCCTTTTCTGCATCTGCCAAATAAGTTCTTAAAAGTTTGCCCCGATACCAGTCCACCTGCCTGCGGAAAACAGACAACGTATCTATTCCCATATCATGTGCATAGCGTACTTTTAATTTATAGTTGATAAAAGAAGGTAGAAAAGAAAGCGGGGTCCGATGAGAAGATTTACGAAAATAATATTCAAACTCGGAACGTTTTACAGGTTCACCGTCAATAGATAACACAACTTCTCCTTGCGCCCGCATTTCCAACGCGAACACAAGGAGAAGTGACAGAATACCGACCATTCTATGCGGCATCATTCATACATTTTATTGAGGACGGCTGTAGTTAGGAGCCTCGCTGGTTATGGCCACATCATGCGGATGACTTTCCAATACACCTGCGTTAGTAATACGGGTGAATTTGGCATCATGCAATTGTTCTATATTAGCAGCGCCACAATATCCCATTCCCGCACGAAGACCACCTACCAGCTGGTAAATCACTTCATACAAAGTACCTTTATAAGGTACACGGGCTGCAATACCTTCCGGAACCAGTTTCTTCACATCGGCAGTTCCGCTCTGGAAATAACGATCCTTCGAGCCGTTCTCCATCGCTTCCAAAGATCCCATTCCACGATAAGATTTGAATTTACGTCCGTTAAAGATAATCGTATCACCCGGTGACTCTTCCGTTCCGGCAACCAATGAACCGATCATTACACTATAACCGCCGGCAGCCAAAGCTTTTACCACATCCCCCGAATAACGCAAGCCACCATCAGCAATCAAGGGTATACCTGTACCTTTCAGCGCCTTGGCAACATCATAAACGGCAGAAAGCTGGGGAACACCCACACCGGCAACCACACGGGTAGTACAGATAGAACCCGGACCGATACCGACCTTCACACCATCCGCACCGGCTTCCACCAACATTTTGGCAGCTTCGCCCGTAGCGATATTACCTACCACAATATCAATATTCGGGAAACGTTTCTTAGCTTCTTTCAATTTTTCGATCACATACATGGAGTGGCCATGAGCCGTATCAATAACGATTGCATCCGCACCGGCATCAACCAAGGCCTGCATACGGTCCAGCGTATCGGCAGTAACCCCTACACCGGCAGCCACACGCAAACGTCCTTTGGCATCCTTGCAAGCCATCGGTTTATCTTTCGCTTTTGTAATATCTTTATAAGTAATAAGACCTACCAGTTTACCTTCCTTATCCACCACCGGCAACTTTTCAATCTTATGCTCTTGCAGAATCCGTGAGGCAGCCTCCATGTCAGTGGACTGGTTGGTAGTGACAATATTCTCCTTCGTCATTACCTCATCAATACGTTTGTCCATATCCTTCTCAAAACGAAGGTCACGGTTCGTCACAATACCTACCAAATATCTTTCATCGTCTACTACAGGGATACCGCCGATTCTATATTCAGACATCAACGCAAGTGCATCTCTCACAGTAGATCCTCTCTTGATAGTCACAGGATCATAAATCATACCGTTTTCCGCACGTTTCACTATGGCTACCTGACGTGCCTGCTCTTCGATAGACATGTTTTTGTGAATCACACCGATTCCCCCTTCACGGGCAATGGCAATGGCCATTTTCGCTTCTGTAACCGTATCCATAGCGGCAGTCACAAAAGGGACTTTCAACTCGATGTTGCGTGAGAACTTAGTCGTGAGTTCGACTGTTTTTGGTAAAACTTCAGAATAGGCGGGGATCAACAATACATCGTCGTAGGTTAATCCGTCCATTACGATTTTATCTGCAATAAATGACATAGGGCTTTATGCGTTTAGATTTTATTGCGTGCAAATATACGCATTTTATTCAATATGGGAAAACGATAGAATATTTTTTTGCTAAGAGAATACGAAATTTTGCAGAAATAAAAAGAATCAGTCCCCCAAATGGCTCACATAAAACAATTACAAAAAAACAGGGAGTTCATGAAACAAATGAAGCGCTTTTATTCTTCAGGTCCAGTGTTTTTCATTAAATTTGTACTTTGAACAAAAGAAACAAAAGAAACATGGAAAAACAACCGCAATTTCCCTTTGCACCCAAAGACTTCGCACGCTACCTTAACGCCACATGCCCCCGTTCCCAAAACTGCCTGAGACGAACTGCCGCCCTGCAGGATACGGATGAACATCTATTTCTCAAAGTGGTAAACCCGCTCCGTTATCCCAAGGAGGGTGAAGAATGTGAACTGTTCCGTTCCACCGACAAAGTGCGGATGGCATGGGGAGTCACCCACCTGCTGGACAATGTGCCCTACAAAGAAGGCAGCCTGCTGCGCAATATGATCATCAACCACCTGGGCAGAAGCCAGTATTACCGGTGCTTCCGCAAGGAACGCCCTTTTGCGCCACAAGACCAACAGACCATTCGCATGCTGTTCCGCCAGAGAGGCATCAGCGAAGAGCCGTCATTCGACTACTACACAAATGAATTTAACTGGTAATATCCGTCACACTGTCACAGCCGCATGCAACACATTGTACGACAATAGTTTACCACTATGACAGATGGTGTAACGGATGGTGTGACGGACTTTTATCTGTCACACCGCCGCCTCCGGATCTCATCATGCCCTTACCAGCTGATACACAGTGCCTTTACGTGTATGCCGTGAAGGAATACCCTGTTTCCTCAAAATTCGTCCGAATGCCGCCACCCTCTTGGCGTTCAATGGAATATCCACTTCCTGATGCAATATCTTCAATATTTCGGCAGGCGCCATCCACTCGCCCTCTTCCCCCGCTTCCGCCATGCGGAAATAACGGAAAAGGAACTGCTCTTCAGGAGAATATTGCTGAAATTCGCGGTTCGCCTCCGTCATGACATACTCGTCCGCATCATTAAACCAGTAACGCTCACCGTGCGCCAGCTCGTGCATGGCCTGTGCATACAACTGATCGTAGTCTATGGGACGCGAGGTATCAATCACCCCCTTCACCTCAATGCAGATGAAGCGGCGGCTGCCCGAAGGATCGGTCAGCAAATCCTTGTGGTTACTGGTGGCAATGAACGAAGCATAGCGGCGCATCTCCACCACCGATGTGCCGTAAGGCCGGCGCGCATTCACCACCGGCTTTTGCAGAATGTGCTTCAAGAATCCCTGTTGTGTGGCGCTCACCTGGTCGAACTCGTCAATATTGATCAGCGCGAATCGATTCAGGCTTAGTTCGACATCTTTCTTGCGTGAGAAATCGAGGCTGTCCGTATAGTAGGAACATTCGGAAGGCGGCATGATGCTGCGGCAAAAGGTGGACTTGCGCGTTCCCTGCGCTCCCACCAGCAGGGGCGAAACACTGTTGGCATAGCGCTTGTCCATCCCCCGCCAATGAGCCACCATGTTCAGAAACCAGCGATGGAACAATTCGGGCCAATGCGGATTGTCACAAGGTACGGTCTGCGCCAGCGGACGGATGCGGTCGCGTCCGTCCCACTCCGGAAGGTTGAACAGAAAATCCTCCAGCGGATTATACACCGGCACACGATTGGAATACACATAGCGGCTGATATCCCTGTCCCACAGGGGGATACCTTCGGCCTATGCATCCAGGGCGATGCTGTTCAGCGCACGCTTGTCCACCGGCTGAAAGCGGAAGCAGAAGGAATGCCGCTCGCGGAACTCCGCCTCTCCGGTCTGCACGTTAAAGCGAAATTCATAACGTCTTTTCATAAACTCGGCAATGAGGACCGACAATTGCTGCTCACGGCTCAAAGCGCATTTGCTTCCGAAATCCTGACGCCGGCTGTACACATTCCGCACCACCTGACGCACCAGTTCCAACGGTTTGCGTGCAAAATGACGGAAACGCGCCCTGCTGACCACCGCTTCCTCCGGAATGCCCGACCGGAAACAGTTCAACGCCAGTTGCGAAAGAAGGGTATCCCAGCTATAGGAGGACTTTTCATCGGCCGGATCGGGCTTATCCAAATCAATGTAAGCCTGCCTCAAGGCCGCCTCGAACAGCATGGAGAGCGCATCTGCCGTTTCATAACTCCCCAAGGCACGTTCCAAAGGACGCTGGCCGGAGACAGCAGGTTCGGTGTGCAAGGCCATTTCATCGGGCATCCCCATAGGCTGTGACAGGTAGAACTGCACGGAGTCCGGCCGGTAAAGCACATCGGGGTCATAGGAAAGGCGTGAATATTGTTCCAGGAAAGGTTCCTTGGGACGGATATCGAATGACAACTGGGGCCGGTAGCACTTCACCGCCATGATGTAGGCATGAGCATGAAACGCTTCCGCCTCCGCACGGGTAAGGGGCAGCGTATTGTCGGGTCGGGTGAAAGCCACCAGGATTTTCACCGAATGTCCGCTGGCGCCCATAAAGGCGCACCGCGTCTGCGGCAACTTCCATGCCTCCCGTTTCACCTGCTCCACTTCCGCCCTGCCCGCCAAGGGGCCTACGGTCAGTTCCACCAATCCGTTATAAGCCTTCATGCACTGTCCGCCCTCCGTCTTGCGGAACTCGGCGGCAGGCATCATCTTGGGCAGTTTGTCCGCCGCCTCGCAATGGTCGCCGGGGAGGACATGGCGCAACTGGCTTCTGAACATGGTGACGGGTTTTCACTTCCTCTTTCATTCTCTCTACCCATGCATCCAGTGTAAGAGTGCTCTGGGTTACATGGTTTCCGCCGTCGCGTACCTGGGTAATCTTTATCATTTATCGTGTATTTATTCGTTTTTTCCAATCTATAAAGATACGGATAAAATCGGGAAACAAAGCAATATACAGGAAGGTTTCTTTCAAAAAAAAGGACGCGAAGGGCACAGGAATTTCCGATAGGGAGGTGAAGCGGAAAGATATTGAAGGAATGCATTCGCGACAGGTATAATCCAGACCATTATATGCTATGATACAATGTATTGC
>OIBX01000547.1_pt1 | contig 13147 bp, 9 predicted proteins | sample 1581151 | NCBI WGS metagenome assembly OIBX01 (sample SAMEA3882527, study PRJEB24775) | human gut metagenome | biome: human-associated habitat; feature: intestine environment; material: feces | place: Netherlands | collected 2009/2010 | reverse complement strand
ACACTGATACTGGCTCAGCTGAGGCTCAGATAGCTTTGTTTTCCTACCGTATTGCTCGTCTGACTGAGCACCTTAAGCTCAACAGAAAGGATTATAGTACAGAAAGAGCTTTGACTATGTTGGTAGGTAAACGCCGTGCGTTGCTGACTTATCTGAAGGACCGCGACATCACCAGATATCGTGCTATCGTCAAAGAACTCGGCTTGCGTAAGTAATCTACTTGCGGCAAAACCATTAAAAAAGGAAGTTTTCCAAAAGGAAACTTCCTTTTTTGTTCATAATCCGATTTATACCTAATTTTGTATCCATGAAAAGAAAAGTATCAGCAGCAAATCTTTCGATAGCAATCACTTTTCTATTGATACTGCTATCATTCGGCTTCGGTTATCGCAGCTATTCGCAGGCAGAACAACGTGTGGTCTCTGACCTGAACCAGGCACTGCAACGCACAGTATTGCAGAACAAGGGATTATGGTTGAATGCGGACACAATCCAGACTTATGCCAAACTACAAGAAGTGATAGGTGCCCCCGTTTCTGTAAACGGTTCCCACAGAGCCTTTACCGAAGCATTGTCCATCACCGGATTGAAAGATGTCTCTACCCTTTCGCTGCATATACTGAAAAAGAACTCTCCCGCCACCGTATTCAATGAGATTCCTGCCGGATGTCTTGCCAGCGACACATTGGTATGGCTCTCCACCACAGCCGATGCATCTGGACTGACACTTTCCTTCCGGGGATATGCCCGTTGCTCAGCTACCATGCTGTTCAGCTTATCCAAGCAGACAATTCCGGCAACATTGCTATTGGCCGCCCTGCTGTGGGGAGGATTCACCTTTTTCTATTTCCGTCGGCGCACAAAGACTAATGCCAGTAACGGGCAGCAACAAGAAAACTTCATTACCTTCGGCAACCTTTCGCTTTCCCTCCAGGAAGCCTGCTTCTATAACGAACAGCAGGAAAAGCTAAAACTCACCCCCATGCAGTACACACTGATGGAGATGTTCTACCTTTCTTCCTCACACCTACTTTTCAAATCCGACATCTGCCAATCGCTATGGCCGGGAAAAGACAATGCAGACGAAACGCTTTACACATTGATACGGCGTCTGAAGCCCATTGTCGAGGATAACAGCAACCTCAGAATAACAACAGATCGTGGCCGCGCCTACGGACTGGAAATAAAAACCTAAACATTATAGAATCATGAAGACTAACAAACTTATCCTATTAGGGCTAATCTGCCTGACTGTCGCAATGCCGACAACCGCCCAAAACCGTAACGAAAAGAAAGAGCGCACTGAACGTGCTGTAAAAGAAGCTATTGCTGCTAAACAATACAAAATCAACGTAGATCGGATGCAACCGATGAGAGGCGGTAGCCGTAACTTGACCACCAACTACACACTGGAAATCAGAAACGACTCCGTTTTCTCTTACCTGCCTTACTTTGGAGTGGCCTACAATGCTCCGTATGGAGGAGGCAAGAGCCTGAATTTCAATGCATCCATCACCGGATACACAACCAGAGCACTCAAAAAAGGCAAAATCCAAATAGACTTCAAGACCCGTAGTGATGAAGACAATTATGAGTACCGCCTCACCATCTTTCCCGATGGTTCTACCAGTATCCATGTGCAACCCATGAACAAACAGTCCATCTCGTTCACCGGAGAGATGGATACAGAAAAGTCTATTGTCAGGCAAATGTCAGACAACTATCCGCTTTTTGTTTCTTCCATCCCGGCAGAAAGCGGATACCTTCGTGTCCCGAAATCAAACAACAACCGGAACATGAAACAGATAATATGTATTCTTGCCCTGCTCCTAATGAGCGTCACGACAACAAAAGCACAAACCAGCCCGGCAACACCCTCCATCCGAGGTAAAATTCTCACAGAGGAAAAGCAACCGATAGAGTTTACCAACATCGCCCTCCTTTCCGAAGATTCCACCTTCATACAAGGAACGTGTAGCCGAAGCGACGGTAGTTTTGAACTTCTCCCTCCCGCTCCCGGAAACTATCTACTACAAGTTTCTTCCATCGGTTACAAACCCCTTTGCCAGCCTTGCCCCACCGGGAGTACCCACAACTGGATATTGCAAACCGATGCCGTGCTACTTGCGGAAACCGTCATCACCGCCGCCCGCCCCGTTTTCCGACTAAAGGGCGGAAAGTTGGAGACAAGCGTACGGCAAACCCTGCTCGCATCCTTGAATGATGCCAACGACGTATTGAAACATATCCCCGGACTGCGCTCCTCTGATGAGGGGTATACCGTTTTTGGCAAAGGGACACCGGTCATCTATATAGACAACCGCCTTCTGCAAGACAACTCCGAGCTGCAACGCCTCTCTGCCGCCGATATTGAAAAAGTGGAGCTCATCACCAACCCGGGTGCAGAGTACGATGCTACCGTTAAAGCCGTTGTACGCATACGCACCGTACGTAACAAAAGAGACAGTTTTGGCGGTAATTTCCGTGCAGGAATCACCCAACGGAGACGCAACAGCCATTACGGACAAGTCAATCTGAATTATCAGAAGAAAGGACTGTCCCTGCTGGGCATGCTGTACACCAATTATGAAAACAGAAAACGCCACCAGGAGGTTCGCTACCAGATACCGTCCGAAATACAATGGGATGTAAATAACCGGGTTCACTTATATAATAAGAGACTACTTGCCGGAGGAAAAGCAAGCGCCAGTTACGACTTCAACCCCCAACACAGCCTCGGTGCCTCCTATGAGTTTCATCGTACCCCCGATTATCACAGCAGTGACCATTCGGCATATACCGTCCGGGCAAATGAAGAATTGGCCGATCACACCATACATTCCTCCCAAAACTTGCAGCAAACCAACCGGCACCAGCTGAATGCCTACTATCAGGGCAGCATAAAGCAACTCCACATAAACTTCAACACCGACCTGGTATACGGAAAAAGTTATAATCACCAGGAGGCTAAAGAAGAAAGCCAGACCGAAGGCAATCGCGACATCAGCTCTTTCAACCACGCCGACAACCGCCTTTATGCCGCCAAGTTGATTCTGACCCATCCCCTTTGGAAAGGTGAACTGAAGACCGGTGCCGATTACACCTTCATCCGGCGAAATGACAATTTCCTGAACCGGCAGCACATACTTCCCGATACAGACAGTCGAATCGACGAAAGCAAGTCCGCCGTCTTTGCCGAATACTCACTGACATTAGGAAAAATCAGCCTTCTTGCAGGACTGCGCTTCGAGCATGCCGTCTCCGACTATTGGGAGCAGGAAAAGTACGTGTCCGGTCAAAGTCGTACTTACAATGACTGGTGCCCCAACCTATCGGTAGACTTTCCTCTCGGCAAAGCCCAAGCCAATCTCAGCTATACAGCCAAAAGCAACCGCCCCAGCTTCTTCCAGCTACGTAGCACACTGAGTTATAACAACCGTTTCATCTACGAAGGCGGAAACCCACTGCTCACCCCCGAAACCAACCACGACCTGCAGTTCACGGCCCTTTACAAGTGGGTACAATTCGGACTTAACTACCAATACCGCCGCAATGCCATTGCCTTCATGACCAAAGAATACGAGGACAATCTGGATGTTGTCATCTTCACTACCGGAAATTTCAAACGGATGCAGTATCTCACCGCCTCTGCCCATCTGTCACCCACCGTCGGCATCTGGAAACCGGAGCTCGGCATCTACTTCGCCCAACCGTTCTTCAAAGTCACCAATCAAGGCAGTAGCAAGAATATGAACCGCGGCAGCATTTACCTCTTTCTGCAAAACAGTCTCCAGCTTCCGGACGAGTGGATTCTCTCCCTTGATGCCGACTACCAGAGCGAAGGCAACTTCGGCGCCATGCTGCAACGTTCCTATTGGGGCATAAACGCCGGCATCCGCAAAACATTCTTCAACAAAAGGCTGACGCTCGGACTGCAAGCCAATGACCTGTGGAATTCCCGGTATGGCTCCTTCATGCTGTTCGGTCCCCGGCTGACCTATACGAAAAAGGCAAACCCGGACTCGCGCAGCTTCTCCCTGAACCTAAGCTATCGTTTCAATGCAGCAGGCAAAGCGTACAAAGGAAAGCACGTATCGGAACAAGACTTGAAGCGGCTATAAACAGAACTTTGGGGAAGAAAGAGAAACAGAACAGAAGAATATTATACAAATAAGCCGACCACCGGAGATATTTCAGCAATATTTTCCCTCAGAATGTTGCATCAAGTAAAAGTTTCTCTTATTTTTGCGGTTTAACAGCTATAAATTATAACCTTTAGACAGAAAATACTATCATTATGGATACCAGCAAAATCGTAGGAGAAAAAATAAAATCACTCCGTGAAAGCCAATCCATCAGTATGGAAGAACTGGCACAGCGTTCGGGACTTGCTATCGAACAGATTGAACGTATAGAAAACAACATCGACCTCCCGTCACTGGCTCCCCTCATCAAGATAGCTCGTGTGCTGGGTGTACGTTTGGGAACTTTTCTTGACGACCAGGATGAGAACGGTCCCGTGGTCTGCCGTAAGGACGAGTCGCAGAACAGCATCAGTTTCTCCAACAATGCCATCCACAGCCGCAAGCATATGGAGTATCATTCACTCTCCAAATCCAAAGCCGACCGCCACATGGAGCCGTTTATCATTGATGTGGCCGCTACGGACGACAGTGACTTTGTACTCTCCTCACACGAAGGCGAAGAATTCATCATGGTGATGGAAGGAACCATGGAAATCAGTTACGGCAAAAACACCTACCTGCTCGAAGAAGGTGACAGCATCTATTACGATTCCATCGTTCCGCACCACGTACACGCCTATGAAGGGCAGGCAGCCAAGATACTTGCAGTAGTTTATACACCAATTTAAATTAATGGAAAATTGAAAGGTGAAAATGGAAAATGATAAATACTTTCTATTTTCACCTTTCAACTTTCCACTTTCAACTTCCACATCATGTTATACGAACGTACCCTCGGCCAATGGTTGGAACATTGGGCCGAAACAACACCAGACAAAGAATATATCGTTTACTCTGACCGCAACCTGCGTTTCACCTGGAGCCAGTTCAACCGCCGGGTGGACGACATGGCCAAAGGACTTATCGCCATCGGCGTGGAGCGGGGAACACACGTAGGTATCTGGGCAGCCAACGTACCCGACTGGCTGACTCTATTATACGCTTGCGCCAAGATAGGTGCCGTCTACGTAACGGTAAACACCAACTACAAACAGTCCGAGCTGGAATATCTCTGCCAGAACTCCGACATGCATACCCTCTGCATCGTCAATGGCGAAAAGGACAGTGACTTTGTGCAGATGACCTATACCATGCTTCCGGAACTGAAGACCTGCCAACGCGGACACTTGAAAAGCGAACGTTTCCCTTATATGAAAAACGTCATCTACGTGGGGCAGGAGAAGCACCGGGGCATGTACAACACGGCCGAAATACTTCTCTTGGGCAACAATATAGAAGACAGCCGCCTGAATGAACTCAAAAGTCAGGTCACTTGCCACGATGTAGTGAACATGCAATACACCTCCGGCACTACGGGATTCCCGAAAGGCGTCATGCTGACCCACTACAACATTGCCAACAACGGTTTCCTTACCGGTGAGCACATGAAGTTTACCGCCGATGACAAGCTCTGCGTCTGCGTACCATTGTTCCACTGCTTTGGCGTGGTACTTGCCACCATGAACTGCCTGACACACGGCTGTACAGAAGTAATGGTGGAACGCTTCAACCCACTGGTAGTGCTCGCCTCTATCCACAAGGAGCGCTGCACGGCACTTTACGGCGTACCCACCATGTTCATTGCCGAACTGAACCATCCGATGTTCGACATGTTCGACATGTCCAGCCTCCGTACGGGTATCATGGCAGGTTCCCTCTGCCCGGTAGAGCTGATGAAGCAGGTGGAAGAGAAAATGTACATGAAGGTAACCAGCGTTTACGGGCTGACCGAAGCTGCTCCCGGAATGACCGCCACCCGGATAGACGACCCGTTCGATGTACGTTGCAATACCGTAGGACACGACTTTGAACATACGGAAGTAAAGGTTATCGACCCCGAAACCGGAGAAGAGTGTCCCGTAGGCGTACAAGGTGAAATGTGCAACCGCGGATACAACACCATGAAGGGTTACTACAAAAACCCGGAAGCCACAGCCGAAGTCATTGATGAGAACGGCTTTCTGCACTCGGGAGACCTTGGAATAAAGGACGAGGACGGCAATTACCGCATCACAGGACGCATCAAGGACATGATTATCCGCGGTGGTGAAAATATCTATCCCCGCGAGATAGAAGAGTTCCTCTATCAACTGGAAGGCGTAAAAGACGTGCAGGTAGCCGGCATTCCCTCTAAGAAGTACGGTGAAGCCGTAGGCGCTTTCATCATCCTGCACGAAGGAGTGGATATGCACGAATCGGATGTACGAGACTTCTGCATCGGCAAAATATCACGCTACAAGATACCCAAGTATATCTTCTTCATCAAAGAATTCCCCATGACGGGAAGTGGCAAGATACAGAAATTCAAGCTGAAAGACCTGGGATTACAGCTTTGCAAGGAGCAGGGGATTGAGATTGTGTGATAATAAAGGATAAGAGATAAGGGGTTAGCGATTAGGGATTATTTGGGGCCGCATAGACTTTAATATAGGCATAAACCCATCCTTAATCCCTAATCGCTAACCCCCTTATTTTTCTTCTTTTTCCGGATACTTCATATTCTCCTCTTTCATCTGTTCCAAGACCTCATGCAGGTATTTGGCAGACTCCCATTTAGCCATCGGAAGGTCGTGGAGCAGGTAGTTGCCGCAATCTTGCGGAGCGGCACCGGGGACTTCACCTTCATATTCGGCAACAAAGCGGAAGGTGTCCTGCATCAGTGCCAGTATGTCCTGCGGCTTCAAGTCACCTTTCATCAGCAGATAATTACCGGTGAGGCAGCCCATGGGACCCCAATAGATAATCTTGTCCTGCCACTGCGGGTCATTGCGCAGGTAGGTGGCGGCAAGATGTTCGATAGTATGCAGAGCACCTTGTCCCAAAGCAGGCTCGCGATTGGGCTCTTTCATACGGATGTCGAAAGTAGTGACTGTTTCTCCGTTCACTTCATCCTGGCGGGATACGTAAATGCCGCGCAACAAGCGGATGTGGTCGATTGTAAAACTGGGAATCTTCTTCATGAGTTATAAGTTATAAGTTATGAGTTATAAATTGCTGGGAAGGGTGGAGAGGAAGGTCCATATCGTGAGGAACGAACGCTCTGCCATGGTTCCCCAGAAATCGGCATACTGCGAAGCATGGTCCTCTACTCCGGGTGTGTCGCTGATGATGCGGAAGCTGAGAAAAGGAACATTGTACAGATAGCAAGTCTGCGCAATGGCGGCAGACTCCATATCAACGGCAAGACCGTCGGGGAAACGTTGCTTGATGGTATCCAGCTCCGTACGGTTGGTGATGAACTGGTCGCCGGTACAGACAAGTCCGCTGTGGATGCGGCTTTCCATTCCGGCTTCGTTCAGCGACAAGGCATGTTTCAACAGAGAGGGACACCCCTCGTAAGAGGCGGGGAAACCTTGCACTTGTCCGTACTCGTTACCGTCGCCGCACCAGACGTCGTGATACACCAGACGTTGGCTTGCCACTACATCCGTCACCTTCAGGCAAGCATCAATGCCGCCCGCCACACCGGTGCTGACGATGCAGTCCGGAGAAAAGCGCCGTATCAGTTCCGAAGCTCCTACCGCTGCACTCACCTTACCGATGCCACATTGCGTCAAGATTACATGGTTACCGCCCAATGTACCTTCCACATAGCGGAAACTACCATCGCCCGACGTATTCTTATCCTGCAAGCGCTCCACCAACCGGCGGTGTTCGCTGTCCATTGCACTGATTATCCCTATTGTCATATCTATAATAATTTAAGCTTGCATATTACCATTAAAGCACTTTAATCTTTTTTTGGAAAGGCAAAGGTACAACATTCTGCCGATAACGTGACAATAACAATCTGCATTTATGTATCTTTGCCACAAAAGCGAAGATAGGCTGCACCTCAACAAAACTTTTTCACGCAAGCATGAAAGTTCTGTATTCGGTTTGCACTATCTTTGCCCCACAATTGATTAATTGATAACTCATAACTTATAACTCATGAAGAAGCTTCTTCCCGACCTTATTGCCATCTTGGCATTCGTCCTCCTTTCCTTCGCCTACTTCTTCCCGGCGGATATAGAAAACCGTATTCTCTTTCAGCACGACACGGCTGCAGGAGCAGGGGCAGGACAAGAAGTCAAGGAGTATTACGAACAGACGGGCGAACGCAGCCGTTGGACAAACTCGCTGTTCGGCGGTATGCCCATGTATCAGATAGCCCCTTCGTATGACTCCACCAAGTCACTGCAGTGGGTACAGAAAGCCTACCAACTCTTCCTGCCCGACTATGTATGCCTCACATTCATGCTGATGCTCGGCTTCTACATCCTGCTGCGCGTCTTCGGCATACCGGTCTGGCTGGCCGGACTGGGCGGTATCATGTGGGCATTCTCGTCCTATTTCTTCATCCTGATATCTGCCGGACACATCTGGAAGTTCATCACCCTTGCCTACGTGCCGCCCACCATAGCAGGCATTGTGCTCGCCTATCGTGGGAAACTGCTGTGGGGAGGCATCCTCACCGCCTTGTTCGTGGCCTTGCAAATCACCTCGAACCACGTGCAGATGTCCTATTACTTCTTCTTCGTCATCCTTTTCTTTGTGGGAGCCTACTTCGAGAAAGCATGGCGTACCAAGACATTGCCCCAGTTCTTCAAGGCAAGTGCCGTACTGATTGTGGCAGCCCTCGTCGGCATAGCCGCCAACGTATCCAACCTCTATCACACCTATGCCTACAGCAAAGAAACCATGCGCGGCAAAAGCGAACTGGTGCAGACCGGCGACGCTGCCAAGCAGACCAGTAGCGGGCTGGACCGCGACTACATCACCCAGTGGAGCTACGGCATCGACGAAACACTGACTCTGCTGGTGCCCAACTTCAAAGGCGGAGCATCTGCCGCCCTCAGCCAAAGTGAAACCGCCATGAGCAAGGCAAACCCGATGTACAGCAGTCTGTACGGCTCACTGACACAATATTTCGGTACCCAGCCCATGACGTCGGGTCCCGTCTACGTCGGAGCATTCGTCTTGTTTCTGTTCGTACTGGGATGCTTCATCGTGAAAGGACCGTTGAAGTGGGCATTGATAGGAGCCACCTTCTTCTCCATCGTCTTGTCCTGGGGCAAGAACTTCATGCCGCTGACGGATTTCTTCATCGATTACGTCCCGTTGTACAACAAGTTCCGCGCCGTGTCCTCCATCCTTGTCATAGCAGAGTTCACGATACCTTTGCTGGCTATCTTTGCCCTGAAACGCCTGCTCGAAGAGCCGGAAATCTTAAAACAAGAAAAGAAGCCCCTCGGCATCAGCCTGCTGCTCACTGCAGGCGTCGCCCTGCTGCTTGCCGTTGCCCCGGGCAGCATCGGCTCCGGCTACGTGCCCGCCCAAGAGGCACAGATGCTGCAGAATGCCGTCAACCAGCAGATGATACCCGCCAACGAGCTCTCCGGCATCCTTGCCAACTTGGGAGAGATGCGTGCCGAACTCGTCAGCAGCGACGCCCTGCGTAGCTTCATCATCATAGGCATCGGCTGCAGCTTGCTCTGGCTCTATGCAAGCGGCAAGCTGCGCAGCTCGCTGACCATTGCAGGTATCACCATACTCTGCCTGGCAGATATGTGGGGGGTCAACAAGCGCTATCTGAATGATGCCCAGTTCGTGCCCCACTCCATCCGTACGGAGACCTTCACCAAGACAAATACAGACGAGCTGATACTGCAAGATACCAGCTTGGACTATCGTGTATTGAACTTTGCCACCAGCACCTTCGATGACAACAACACCTCCTACTGGCACAAAAGCGTCGGCGGTTATCACCCGGCCAAGCTGCGTCGCTACCAGGAAATGATAGAGCATCACATCTCTCCCGAAATGCAGGCGGCCTACAAGGCCATTGCCACCGCCGGAGGTGAGATGGACAGCGTGGATGCCAATAAGTTCCGCATACTGAACATGCTGAACACCAAATACTTCATCTTCCCTGCAGGACAGCAAAGACAAACCGTTCCCATCCTCAACCCGCACGCCTACGGCAATGCATGGTTTGTAAACAAGGTGCAGTATGTGAACAACGCCAACGAAGAGATTGACGCCCTGGACAGCATCATACCCACAGAGACAGCCGTAGTGGATGCCCGCTTCAAGGATGTGCTGAAAGGTACCACGGAAAGTTATAAAGACAGCCTCTCCAGCATCCGCCTGACAAGTTACACACCTAACCGCCTGACGTACGAAACGAACAATGCCCAAGACGGTATTGCCGTATTCTCCGAAATCTATTATCCGGACGGCTGGCACGTAACCATCGACGGACAGCCTGCCGAACTGGCACGCGCCGACTATATCCTGCGCACAATGTATGTTCCTGCCGGACAGCACACCATCGAAATGCGCTTTGACCCCACCAGCCTGCACGTGACGGAAGGCATCGCCTACGGAGCACTGGCGCTGCTGGTGATAGGTATCATCGTGGCAGTGCTGATAGCCAAAAGGAAGTATGTAAAGGCATAAGAACAAATATCATATCATTCCCCCACAAGCACCCGACGCATTCCGCTATTCATACCCTGATACGGAATGCGTCGAGTGCTTATGTCCGTTCCGTTATCCCCTCATGTTTGTTCTGTCATTCCCTTATGTCTGTTCTGTCAACCCCTATATATTGATGAAAAACCACGGCTGTGAAGCATATTCTTCACAGCTGTGGCACGTCTTCTTCACCGCTGTGGGAAAGGCGTACCACAGCCGTGCGCACATGATAAACCCAAAGGCTTCTCAAGACAAACCACCGTGCAAAACACAACAGAAGCCTATGTAGCACACAACGGAAGCCTATGCAAGAGACAAGAAAGCCCGGTCAGATGCGCAAAAAAACCGTTTCTACCCTCCCGGGTAAAAACGGTTCAAGTCAATAATACATGAAAAAACGCTATTTAGAGAGAGTCTCTTCTATAACGGAATGGTTCTCTTCCTTCTTCACTCATCATCAGCAGTTCTCCGAACTGACATCAAAGTTAGGGAAGCATAACAAGAACAACAAATAGAATCTACGAAAAGGCATATCTCATCGACAGAACGGAAAAGAATGAACCCTACAATAGGGAAAAGAATGAAAAAAAAGCTATAAACAGTCGGCAGAACGATATATTTCAGTAACTTTGCTAACGTGAAAACAGGCTGCACCCCAGCATAAAAAAATGAACAGTATGGAAACTACCAGACAAAATAAAATAGCCCGTCTCCTGCAGAAGGAACTGAGTGATATCTTCTTGTTGCAAACCAAGTCCATGCCCGGCATACTGATTTCCGTCAGTGCCGTACGCATCAGCCCCGACATGAGCGTGGCACGCGCTTATCTCAGTATATTCCCCTCGGAGAAAAGCGAAGAAATAGTCAAGAACATCAACGGAAACATGAAATCCATACGCTTTGAACTGGGTACCCGCGTACGCCACCAACTACGCATTATCCCCGAACTGAAGTTCTTCGTAGACGACTCACTGGACTATCTGGAACGAATTGATGAACTGCTGAAATAATGTCCCTTCCCTTCTTTATAGCCCGCCGCTACCTCTTCTCCAAGAAGAAACACAATGCCATTAATATCATCTCCGGCATTTCGGTGTGTGGGGTGGCATTGGCTACGTTGGCGTTGGTATGCACCTTGTCCGTGTTCAACGGTTTTCAGGACATGGTGGCAGGCTTTTTCACAGCTTTCGACCCGGAACTGAAAATCACCGTCCGCGAAGGTAAGGTTTTCGACCCGCACGAAGCGTGCATCCGGCAAGTACACGCCCTGTCCGAGATTGACGTGTGGACGGAAACACTGGAAGAGAATGCCATGGTGCAGTACAAAGACCGCCAGGCAATGGCCGTCATCAAGGGAGTGGAGGACAATTTCGAACAGCTTACCTCCATCGACAGCTTGCTCTATGGGACGGGAAAGTTCCTGCTGAGCGACTCGGTGGTGGACTATGGTTTTCTGGGTGTGGAACTTATATCCGAGTTGGGCACCGGCATTCAGTTCGTGGACCCGTTGCAGGTCTATGCCCCCAAACGGAACGTACGGGTAAACATAGCCAACCCCACTGCGGCTTTCAACCGGGAGTATCTCTTCTCGCCCGGCGCCATCTTTGCCGTCAACCAGCAAAAATACGATTCACGCTACATACTGACGTCACTCGACTTTGCCCGCCGTCTGTTCAATTATGACACGGAAGTCTCTGCCATCGAGATGAAACTGAAACCCGGTTCCAACATCGGCTCCGTACAAAAGAAAATAGCAGGCATTCTCGGCGACCGGTTCATTGTACAGAACCGCTACGAGCAGCAGGCCGATGTTTTCCGCATCATGGAAATAGAGAAACTCATCTCTTATCTCTTCCTCACCTTCATTCTGGGTATCGCATGCTTCAATGTCATCGGTTCGCTGTCCATGCTGATACTGGACAAACGGGAGGACGTGGAGACACTGCGCAACCTGGGTGCCGATGACCGGCTCATAGCGCGCATCTTCTTGTTCGAAGGCAGGATGATTTCTGTATTCGGCGCCCTCTCCGGCATCGTTTTAGGATTGTTGCTGTGCTTTCTGCAGCAACGTTTCGGGTTGATTTCATTGGGGGGAGGCAATGGAAGTTTTGTAGTGGACGCTTATCCGGTAAGTGTACATGCCACGGATATTATTCTGGTATTCTTAACGGTCATCACTGTAGGCTTCTTCTTCGAAATTTTCACTTGTAAATGTATATTCCATAATAATTCACCTATCCTTTGCTATTTATTTAAACATCGTTTTGCTTCGTCTAGTGACTGAAAAAATTGACAGACCCATCTGTTCACGCATGGATGCAAATATAGAAACAACTGGATCTTACATCGAAACTTTCCTTGTTTCATGATTATATTACCACTTTTTGTTTATTTTATGCAATCCTTTTACTTTGCATGACGATATGCTACTAAACGACAGA
>OIBX01000545.1_pt1 | contig 13190 bp, 9 predicted proteins | sample 1581151 | NCBI WGS metagenome assembly OIBX01 (sample SAMEA3882527, study PRJEB24775) | human gut metagenome | biome: human-associated habitat; feature: intestine environment; material: feces | place: Netherlands | collected 2009/2010 | reverse complement strand
GAAGATCCGCTTCCGGCATTCCGCCGCAGCATCAAAGTAGTCAATCAGGCATGCGACGTTCTGTTTGAGAACGAAGAAGGCGAAATTGACAACATTTTTGAGGATCAGATGCCGTTTGATACCGATGCCGATGTGATCGAGATCGACGATGCCGATTACGGAATCTGGTATGTCGATATGGGCGACAACCCGGAGCGTTACGAGGGCAAGACTGTTCATTTCCGCGGTATGGTATTAAAGAGCAAGGATGTCGGAGCCGATTTCTTTGTTCCGGGTCGTATGGCAATGACCTGCTGTGCAGATGATACTTCTTTTATCGGCTATGTCTGCAAATGCGCAAGCGCCAAATCTCTCGTAATGGGTTCCTGGGTTGACGTGACTGCAACGGTAAAATGGGGCTATATGAAGGTTTACGATGGCGAAGGCCCGGTTCTGTATGCAAAAGAAATCAAACCGGCCAAAAAGCCGGAGAGCGAGCTGGTATACTTTAACTAAACATTGCCGAAGCATTTCAGCGAATAAAAGAGCAGGAAAAAGGCTGCTCTTTTGTTCGTGTTCTTTCTTTATGACAGATGGAAAAACAATATATCATTTTTCGGTGCGGCGAAGCAGCTATTCGGTTATGCGCAAGTAGCGAAGTGGATGGAGAATATCCGTTTTGACCGTGACGTGAACAAAAACTGCGCCGGAAAATGGTCTGATGACAGGAGAATTTATGTATATTATAGTAGGTCTGGGAAATCCAACGCGCCAGTACGAAGGGACGAAGCACAATGTCGGATTTGATACCATCGATTATCTGATCGATGAATATCAGATCTCTTCCTCCGGTACAGGCCACAAGGCTCTGTTCGGAAAAGGCATGATCGCAGGTCAGAAGGTTATCGTTGCAAAGCCGATGACATATATGAACCTGAGCGGTGAGTCCGTGCGGGAGCTGGTAAACTATTACAAGGCAGATCCGGAGAGCGAGCTGATCGTGGTGTATGACGACATCAGCCTGGCACCGGGACAGATCCGCATCCGTAAAAAAGGAAGCGCGGGCGGCCACAACGGCATCAAAAACATCATCGCCAATCTCGGTACCGACCGTTTTATGCGTGTGAAGGTCGGCGAGAAACCGAAAAACTGGGATCTGGCGGACTACGTGTTAAGTCCGTTTACGAAAGACGAACGTCCCCTTGTAAATCTGGCGATCGAGCATGCGGCAAAAGCAATTGAGCAGATGCTGAACGGGGATGTGGACGCAGCTATGAATGAGTATAACCGCAAATCTGCAAACCCGGCAGAGTAAGGAAAATGAAAGCGTTATTAGAACCGATCAAAGAAATTGCCCGTTTTGACGAGCTGTTCCGTGATCTGAAAAAAGGAACCGCAGGTGTGACGGTGATCTCGGGCTGTCTGGAAAGCCAGAAAGCCCACATGATCGCAGGCCTCTCCGAGGATGCCCCGGTGCGGCTTCTGATCGCGGAAAATGAATTAAAAGCAAAAGAATTATATGAGGATTACCGGCTGTACGATGCGGAGACGCTGTATTATCCGGCGAAGGACCTGATTTTCTATCAGGCAGACATTCACGGAAATCTGCTGATCCGGCAGCGGCTTCAGGTGATCCAGGCACTTCTTGAGCGGAAGGAAGTTACCATCATCACCAGTGTAGGGGGATGTATGGACTTTCTTCTGCCTCTTGGCGTGTTCGAAAAACATTGCATCCATCTGCGCAATGACAGCGAACTCGATCTGGATAAAATAAGAAAAGAGCTGGTGCGGCTCGGCTATGAGAGTACCTTTCAGGTGGAGTCGACCGGTCAGTTTTCCGTCCGCGGCGGCATTCTCGATATTTATCCGCTGACGGAACAGAACCCGATCCGGATTGAGCTCTGGGGCGATGAGATAGATTCCATCCGAAGCTTCGATGCGGAGAGCCAGCGGTCGATTGAAAACCTCGAGGAGATCACAATCTATCCGGCATCGGAGCTGATTTTAACAGAGGATACGATTGCGCGCGGCGTAAAAGCTATAAAAAAAGAGGCGAAAGCGCAAAGCACAAAATTCCGCGACAAAATGATGACAGAGGAAGCGGCAAGGATCCGCCGTGCAGCAGAGGAAATCTGCGACCGGATCGGAGAAGGCGAAATTCTGCAGGGAGCGGAGCAGTATCTTCATTATTTTTATCCGGAGACCGTCTCGTTTCTTGAGTATCTGCCGGAGAACAGCCGCATTTTCCTCGATGAGCCGAACCGCATCATCGAGTGTGCCGATGCGCTGGAAGCAGAATTTCAGGAGAGCGTGAGCCACCGTCTTGAAAAGGGATACCTCCTGCCGGGACAGGCGAAGCTGATGTGCAGTACGGCGGAGCTTGTGGCAAAACTGAACCGCCGCGGCTGTGTTGCCGTATCGCTGATGGAGCCGCAGAAGGGCGAGTGGAATATCCGTGACGAATTCAGTGTGACGGTGAAATCGGTCAATTCGTATAACAATCAGTTCCCGCTTCTGGTAAAAGATCTGAAATCCTGGAAAAAAGCGGGTTACCGTATTGTACTGGCGAGTCCGTCGCGGACGAGGGCGCAGCATCTGGCGGAGGACCTGCAGAATGAGGAGATTCCGGCCTTCTACAGCGAGAATGAGGAGCGTGTTCTGAAACCGGGCGAGGTCATGCTGATCTACGGCGCGGCCCGCAGAGGCTTTGAATATCCGATGCAGAAATTTGTGCTGATCACAGAGACGGATATTTTTGGAAAAGAGAAGAAGAAAAACCGGAAGAAATCGGAGTATTCCGGTCAGAAAATCCAGAATTTTGCAGATCTATCGATCGGTGACTATGTCGTGCATGAGAGCCACGGTCTTGGTATTTACCGCGGTATCGAAAAAATTGAGATGGACCGCGTAACGCGTGATTACATGAAAATCGAGTATGCGGGCGGATCGAACCTCTATGTGCTGGCCACCCAGCTCGATACGCTGCAGAAGTATGCGTCCGGCGAAGCTGCAAAGGTGCCGAAGCTGAATAAAATCGGCGGTCAGGAATGGAATAAGACGAAAACACGGGTTCGCCATGCGGTAAAAAATATCGCACAGGATCTCGTGAAGCTGTATGCCGAGCGGCAGGCGTCATCCGGCTATCAGTTCGGAAAGGATACGATCTGGCAGAAGGAATTTGAGGAACTGTTTCCGTTTGAGGAGACGGACGATCAGCTTGCGGCGATCGAGGCGACAAAGGCGGACATGGAGAGCAAAAAGATCATGGACCGCCTGATCTGCGGCGATGTCGGATACGGCAAAACCGAGGTTGCAATCCGTGCAGCGTTCAAGGCAGTACAGGAGAGCAAACAGGTCGTCTACCTCGTTCCGACCACCATTCTGGCACAGCAGCATTACAATACGTTCGTTGAGCGCATGAAGGACTTTCCGGTGCGCGTTGATCTTCTGTGCCGGTTCCGCACGCCGGCAGAGCAGAAAAAAACGCTGGAGGATCTGAAAAAAGGACTCGTGGATATTGTCATCGGAACACACCGCGTTCTGTCGAAGGACGTAAAGTTCAAAGATCTTGGCCTTCTGATTGTCGATGAGGAGCAGCGGTTCGGCGTGACGCATAAAGAAAAAATCAAACAGCTGCAAAAAAATGTGGATGTTCTGACACTGACGGCGACGCCGATTCCACGTACCATGCACATGAGCCTGATCGGCATCCGGGATATGAGTGTGCTCGAGGAAGCACCGCAGGATCGACAGCCGATCCAGACCTTTGTCTGTGAATACAATGAAGAAATGGTTCGCGAGGCGATTAACCGTGAACTTGCGCGGGGCGGGCAGGTTTACTATGTCTATAACCGTGTCCAGTCGATTGCGGATATGGCGAACACGATCCAGAAGCTCGTGCCGGATGCAAATGTGGGCTTTGCGCACGGGCAGATGAAGGAGCGCGAGCTCGAGAAGATCATGTACGGATTTATCAACGGAGAGATCGATGTGCTCGTGTCAACAACGATCATTGAGACAGGACTCGATATTTCGAATGTCAATACCATGATTATCCATGATTCTGACCAGATGGGACTGTCACAGCTCTATCAGCTCCGCGGCCGCGTCGGACGGTCGAACCGGACTTCCTACGCATTTCTGATGTACCGCAGAAACAAGATGTTGAAGGAAGTGGCGGAGAAGCGTCTCCATGCGATCCGTGAATTTACGGAGATGGGAAGCGGCTTTAAAATTGCAATGCGTGATCTTGAGATCCGAGGCGCCGGAAATCTGCTGGGCGCAGAGCAGTCGGGCCATATGGAATCGGTTGGATACGATCTCTATTGTAAAATGCTCGCAGAGGCTGTCCAGGAGGCGAAGGGCATCGCACCGGCAGAAGCGTTCGAGACAACGATTGATCTGAATGTCAGTGCCTATATTCCGGACAGCTACATCAGCAACGAGTCTCTGAAGCTTGACACCTATAAGCGAATTGCGGCGATTGAAAATAAGGAAGAGTATGAGGACATGACGGAGGAGCTGACCGACCGCTTCGGGGAACCGCCGAAAAATGTACAGAATCTTCTGGCTGTTGCAGAACTGAAAGCGCTGGCGCACTGTGCGTATGTGACGGAGCTGAAACAGATGGGCGATTCGGTACGAGTCACCTTACAGCAGCATGCAAAAATCGATGTGGCGCGGATTCCGGAGCTGCTGCAGAAATACCGAGACGAACTGAAATTCCAGATGGAGTCGCTGGCGTTTGTCTACACGCCGCGGCGGAGAAATTCAAAGGAAAAGATCGATCTGCTGGAGAAGAGCCATGCACTGGTGGAAGATCTGCTGCAGATCACACAGGAGTGAAATACTCGCATAACCACAAAATCGTGTGAAAAAGGCGTGAACAGGGAAGAAAAAAGTTGCCCTGTATCAACAAAAAGGGTATAATAGGAAAAGCGTTTATAAAAATCGATGCAGGACCGGAAATTCGAACGTGTAAAAAGAAAAACTCTTTTTGAGCATACATTTCGCCCTGCATGAGGAGGAAGTAATGAAAAATTTAAAAGCAAAAGCAGTCTGCGTTATGCTGAGTGCTTCGATGGCAGCGATGGGACTGACTGGCTGCGGTTCCGACAATGTGGACGGAACAAAAACGGCAATTACTGTAAATGACGAGTCGATTACACTCGGACAGGCAAATTTCATGCTGAGATATCAGCAGGCAACCATGTACAATTATTATTCCAAGATGTACTCGATGTACGGAATGCAGATGCCGTCTGAGATGTACGACAAGGAAGGCGACGATGGAAAGACTACCGGGGAAACGTTCAAGGAGCAGTCTCTTGATACGATCGAAAAAGAGCTTCTGATGCGGCAGCACGCAGAGGAATACGGAATTTCCCTGACAGACGAGGAAAAACAGCAGGCGAAAGAGGCTGCACAGGCATTCGCAGATAAGAACGGTGACGATGTGATGAAAAAGCTGCACGCAACCGTTGAGGACATCCAGGATGCACTGGAGCTGTATGTTATTCAAACCAAAATTTATGATCCGATCATCGCAAATGTAGATACCGAGGTATCCGATGAAGAGGCAAAGCAGACCTCCATCAGCTACATCACGGTATCCACAGCAGGAACCGAGAAGGATGACGATGGAAAAACGATTGATTTGACGGACGAGGAAAAAGCGGCAAAGAAAGAAATCGCACAGAGATTCCTGGATCTCTTAAAAGAGTCTGAGGATCCTGCAGCCGCATCGTTTACCGATCTGCGCAAGGAGCTGAACGATCAGTTAAATGCGGAGAATACCGCAGATTCCACCGATTCTGCCGACAGCTCCGATGAGAGCAGCTCTTCTTCCGATGCTTCCGACACAAGCGCATCCGACGCTTCAAGCGCGAGCACATCGAGCAGTTCCGCCAGCGATTCCTCCTCTGAGGTTTCTTATCTGACCTCTTCCGAGACATCCTTTGGAACCGGATCGGAGAAAGACGATGACGATACCTGTTCTCTTGGAGATAAAGTAGCGGAAGAAGCAGCAAAGCTGAAGGATGGCGAGTATTATGACGGTGTCATCGAAGGCGACGATGCATATTATGTGATCCGTGTAGATAAAGCATTCGACGAGGACAAAACCGAGTCCAGAAGACAGACTATCATTTCCAACCGCAAATCGGATAAGTACAACGATACATTGGATGGATGGGTAAAGGAGAGCGATATCAAGGTCGCATCCAACTGGAAAAAACTTGAAGTAACGGACGCAGATCTGTATACGATGACAGTTGACAGCGCTTCTACAGATTCCACAGATGGAACCACAACCGACAGTACAACAACGGACAGTACCGCAACGGACAGTACAACGTCTGACAGCACGACATCAGGCAGTACCGAAACGACATCGACAAGCAGCACAGGCACTGCTTCAACGTCTTCAAGCACTGCAGAATAAAAGCATACGATACAGGACAAACGGCAGCCGGATCCGGGAGAGGGGTCCGGCTGCTGTTTGTGTCTGAAAATATTTTGGAACAAAAAAAAGAAAATAATAGGGAATTTGTAGAATAAATTGACAATAGTAAGAAGCTTATTTAAAATGAAATTACAACCAGAGTGTATCTCGCAAATTGCGGAAATAATTTTTCGGACACGCTCTAATGTTCAGGCGAAAACGATGTACCAGGAAAGAAGGTGGAGAAATGAAGAAGGCAGTAATTTCCGTACTTGTCGGTACAGCAGTATTGGCTTTCGTTGCGTGTGGAAAAAATGCTGCAACGGAAAACAGTTCCGATTCGGGTGTTTCAACGGTATCGGCATCCTCGCAGGTGGAAAATGGACAGAAAGCAACCCGTGTGAACCAGGGAACAAATTTGTCTCCGGGGTCACCGAAGAATATCCCGTCCGGTGGGGGGAACAGCTCGGGCAGGACACATCATTCGGAGACGCATCATTCGGAGACACATCATTCAGACGCGCATCATGATTGAGAATGTCGGGGTTTGCTGAACATTCATGAACAGAAACAGACGAAGGGGTATCCAAAACGGATACCTCTTTTTTTACTTGTCGGGAAAACAATACAATGCTATACTGAACATGAATTTGACGCGAAAAGCGCGGCAGGTTCAGAAAAAACAGCCGGGATTTGTCAGTATACGCGGACATGTGCTGCAGGTAACTCGGGCAGAATGGAGAAAAGAAAATGACAAGAGAAGAATTTGAACAGCTTGCCGGAGCAGGTGTCATTTTATTGGATGGCGCAACCGGATCAAATCTGACAAAAGCGGGAATGCCAAAAGGAGTCAGTACAGAGCTTTGGGTTCTGGAGCACCCTGATATTCTGGCAAATTTACAGAAGGCTTACGTGGAGGCGGGAAGCCAGATTGTCTATGCGCCGACCTTTGGTGCAAACAGATTGAAATTAGCGGATTATGGAAGAGAAAACGAGGTGGAGGAGCTGAATGCACGCCTGGTGGACATCTCGAAAAAAGCGCTTGCCGGAACAGGTGCGCTGATCGCGGGAGATTTTTCCACACCAGGAAAAATGCTGCAGCCAAAAGGCGATCTCTCTTATGAAGAGCTGCTGGAATCCTACACAGAGCAGGTAACAGCGGTAGCAAATGCGGGCGTTGATCTTCTGGTAGCGGAGACGATGCTGAGCGTAGACGAAACGTGTGTCTTTATGGATGCTGCACTTTCTGTCTGCGATCTGCCGATTATGTGTTCTCTGACGCTGGAAGCAGACGGTTCTGCCCTGTTCGGCGGAAACGCTGTGGAAGCAGTTGAGACACTGCAGGAAATGGGAGCATCCGCCGTAGGACTGAACTGCTCGGTCGGACCGGATCAGCTTGAGGCAGTCGTAAATTCCATGAAAAAAGTGGCAAGAGTACCGGTTATTGTAAAACCGAATGCCGGCCTGCCGAAAATCACGCCGACCGGTGAGGCAATCTACAGCATGGATGCGCCGACGTTTGCAAAATATATGAACATTCTGGTAGACGCGGGTGCAGGCATTGTCGGCGGCTGCTGCGGAACGACACCGGAGTATATTCGTCTGGTGAAAGAAATGCTGGATGCGAGAAAGTAAATCAAAGATTACAATTCGCAGGAGACTGTGAGATGTAATGAATTCCCCTGTTGCGGACAAAATCTGTACGGGGGAATTTTTTTACGTTACCGGAAACTTCGTTGAATTTTCCGATAAAGTAAAAAGCCCTCCGGGCAGGATTCTTTCTTACAGAGAGCAAGACAAAACAGGTTTCAACGATCTGGTTTGGTGGACAGTCTGGGTGGAGAAAAAAAGATAGGAAGTCTGGAAAAAAGACATGGAATTGTGGAGAAAAGTCTGGTAGAATACGTGTCGTGTGGAAAACTTTCCGTAAGAAAGGATGATGAAGGATGTATCAGAATTATATTTTTGATTTATATGGAACTCTGGTAGATATACATACGAATGAAAAGAAAGCGTATCTCTGGAAAAAAATGAGCCTGTTCTTCGGCATGAAAGGGGCCGCCTATGAGCCGAAAGAACTCCGGATGGCGTATGAGACAAAAATCAAAGAGCAGGAAGCTGCGCTTAAAATGGAATGCCGCGGCAGCCATGTACCGGAAATCGACATTGCGGATGTGTTCCGGCAGCTGTTTGAGGATCAAGCTGTTTCGGTAACGGAAAAAGAAATTGCAGATCTGGCGAAAATGTTCCGTGCGATTTCGATAGAAGAACTGAAACTGTTCCCCGGCGTGCCGGAAATGCTGCAGCGTTTAAAAGACGCAGGAAAGAAGGTTTTTCTGCTGTCCAACGCACAGGCGCTTTTCACCGCGCCGGAAATTTCCCTGCTCGGCCTTACGAAATACTTTGATGGAATCCTGCTCTCATCGGATGCCGGTGTGAAAAAACCGGATCCGGCGTTTTATGAGATGCTGCTGAAGCAGTATCACCTCGATCCGGCAGAATGCCTGATGACAGGAAATGACGATATCGCTGACTGCCACGGTGCAGCCTCTGCCGGAATTGCAAGCCGTTACGTGGCAACGCGCCAGTCACCGAAAATAAACGACCCGCTGCCGGAAAACTGTGAGAAGATCGCGGCGATTGCGGAGTTATTTTAACTGAAGAGCATTCAGCAGCACTCCTGAAAAAATAATGCGAAAAAAGGGGCTGTCGCACTACGTTCATTTTCTTAGTGCAACAGCCCCTTTTGCTTATGTCAGGAAAGGAATCCTTCAGCTTTTCCGCATTCCTTTATCCCACCGGAATTTTCGATAGCAGGCATAGATCAGAACACTGCATACCAGCCATCCCGCCGGATAACCAAGTGCAATCGGAATGATGGAATCAAATATATGAGACATCACAAACAGATAAATCTGGCGGAACACGACGAAGCTTCCGAGCATCACGATCATCGGTGTTCTGGTGTCTCCTGCGCCGCGCAGGACGTTGGAGTAAACCTGGTTGACGCAGCAGAGAATGTAGAACGGGGAGAGCAGATACAGGAACAGAGTTCCATAACGAATCACAGCTGTCTCCTGGTTAAACAGATAGACCATTTGCGGGGCGAAAATCAGCAGAGGAATCATCATCACAATGGTTACAAGCTCAGCAAGCAGGAATGCGGTTGTAGCACCCTTCTTTGCACGGTCAATGTAGCTGGCACCGACGTTCTGTCCGGTGAAGGTGGTCGAAGCAAGACCAACACTCATCATCGGCAGCATCATAAACTGGTCGATTTTCATGCAGGCACTCCAGCCTGCCATAACATCCGAGCCGAATACATTGATATAGGACTGCACGAAAACGTTGGAAACGGAAGTCACCATCTGCTGGATCGCTGCCGGCAGTCCGACGCAGACGATGCGGTACAGCAAAGACCAGTCCATGCAGAGCTTTTTCCAACAGATGCGGTATGGGCCGTCTGTTGTGGTCAGCACATACAGCGTCAGAACCGCCGAAAGGCACTGTGCAATAACGGTTGCAAGCGCCACACCCTCGATTCCCATGCCGAAGGAAACGACAAACAAAAGATCGAGCACGGTATTGACAACAGCGGAAAAAATCAGGAAATACAGCGGATGGCGGGAATCGCCGACAGCGCGGAGAACGCCGGAGCCCATGTTGTAGAACATCAGACCGGCAACACCGCCAAAGTAAATTTTAAGATACGTTGCTGACTCGCGGATGACGTCGTTCGGCGTACTCATCATGCGGAGCATGTACGGTGTAATGAAGATGCCGAGAATAGTAAAGACAATAGAGAGAAAAAATGTCATCACCAGTGTCGTGCTGACGGTGCGGCTGACCTTTTCATCCGCCTTTGCGCCATAATACTGAGAGATAATGACACCGGCACCGGTGGAAAGTCCCATGAAAAAGCCGATCAGAGAATTGATGATCGGACCGACGGAGCCGACGGCGGCGAGTGCTTCCTTGCCGACAAAGTTGCCGACAACGATGCTGTCAACGGTGTTGTAAAGCTGCTGGAAGAGATTTCCGGCCATCAGCGGAAGCGAGAAGAGAAGAAGCTGTTTCCAGATAGAGCCCTGGGTCATATCGCGGGCTTTGCTCTTTTGTACTGTTTTCGTCATAGTAGTCCCCTTTTTTACGTTGATTTTACCTTCTTTTTTATTGTAGCACTTTGAAGTTGTGATGGAAATATCAGTTTTTGACGCGATTTTCGGACTTTATTGATATAAACAGCCGAAAATAAAAGTGAAAAGAATTGTTTCTGAAAAAATTGTCTGGTATAATAAGGAGCAGATGCGTAAATGCAAAAACAACAGATGCTTCAAAGACCGGTGCAAAAACGGAAAGATCAGGGGGATTTTGCGGTGGTTTTTTGGAAACTGCGCGTCACAGAACAGGATAGAAAGAAGGTAACTGAAATATGGGAGATTATTTTGTATGCAGTAAAACAGATCCGGTAGTAGAGACAAAGGCGGGAAAGGTACGTGGCTTCCGCCTGAATACGACATACGCGTTTCATGGAATCCATTACGCTGAGGCGGACCGTTTCCAGATGCCGCAGCCGGTGAAACCATGGAAAGGAATCAAAAATGCGCTGGCGTACGGCTATGTATGTCCGCTTTTAAAGCAGGATGAGCCGAACATGGAGGTGCTGGTACCGCATCGTTACTGGCCGCAGGACGAGCATTGCCAGAACCTGAATGTCTGGACACAGAGTCTTGATCCGGGTGCGAAAAAGCCGGTCATGGTATGGCTCCACGGCGGCGGCTTCAGCGCCGGCTCTGCGATTGAGCATGTGGCATATGAGGGGGATCACTTAAGCGAGTTCGGTGATGTCGTTGTTGTTTCCGTGAACCATCGGCTGAATATCCTCGGTTATCTCGATCTCTCGCCGTTTGGCGAAAAATACAAAAATTCTGCGAATGCAGGAAACGCAGATATGGTAGCTGCATTGCAGTGGGTACATGACAATATTGCCCTGTTCGGCGGCGATCCGGAGAATGTAACCATTTTCGGCCAGTCCGGCGGCGGAATGAAGGTGATTGACCTGATGCAGATTCCATCAGCAGACGGCCTGTTCCAGAAAGGCCTTGTCATGAGCGGTGTTATGGAGGACGATCCGCTCGGCGCAGGAGAGAAAGACGGCACGGAGATTATTACGGCAATGATGAAAGCGCTCGGCTTTGACGATGTGGCTCAGCTGGAAACTGTACCGTATCCGCAGCTTGCTGCTGCATATGCAAAAGTGGCTCCGGCGATTGCACAGAGTGGCGGCTACATCGGCGGCGGCCCGAAAAAGGGCGATTACTTCTATGGAAATCCATTCGACGCAGGCTTCTGTGAGCATGCACATCAGATTCCGATGATGATCGGAACCGTATACGGCGAGTTCGCAACGTTTGCACCGGCAGCTTATGATAAGAACAAACTGACAGCGGAAGAGATTCTGGAAATCCTCAAAAAGGTTTATGGAGACAATGCCGAAAAGGTTCTGGACGCTTTCAAAGAAGCATATCCGGAGAAGAACGGCGTAGATGTTCTTGCCATCGACCGTGCAATGCGTGAGCCGACCGTAAAACTTGCCAAACTGTTCGCAAAAGGCGGCGGCAAAGCATATCTCTACAACTTCGCTCTGGAATTCCCGTTCCAGCACGGCAAGCCGGCATGGCACTGCTCCGATATCCCATATTTCTTCGGAAACGCAGATCTCGTAGAAATTTGTGGCATCCCGGATGTCAGCGATAAACTGGAAAGCGAAATCTTCGGAGCACTTCTTGCCTTCGCAAAGAACGGCACCCCGGATCATGCCGGACTCCCGCACTGGCCGGAAGTAGAAGCAGAGGATGCGGATACCATGGTGTTTGACCGCAAAACGGAAGTAAAACACAACTACGATGATAAAGTGTTTGCAGAGATCAACAAAGTTCTGAAACCATGGAGCTTTATGGACATGATGGCTGACAATATTCAGCATTAAAAAGAACGATTCGACGCGGCATAAGCGAAATCGGGATGGAGCTCTGAAATATTAAAAAATTAGAATAAAAAAACCGCCTGTTTGATTTGAAAAATAAAAAAATCAAACAGGCGGTTTTTTCTGAAAATTCGGTGCTTTCAATCACATCTAAAGTATTATTCTAACAGGGTCACGGAAGAAAAACCAGTAAAAAACAGATTGTACTGAAAAAAATACAATCTGTTTTGTTGACACACTTGAAAAAACATGATAATCTAGAAAATGCACTATTATGGCAAGATATGCCTAAAACCTTTTGTTCAGGCATGAGCGGTAATAAATATATTATAACACAAGGGGTGACAACGTCAATGGAGAAAAACAGAATACGTCCGATACCTACCGGAAAAAGTATGCGAATGAGTTACCAGAGACAAAAAGAAGTATTGGAAATGCCCAACTTGATTGAAGTCCAGAAGGATTCCTATGACTGGTTCCTGAGAAGCGGACTCAAGGAAGTCTTTGATGACATTTCACCAATCTCCGACTACGGCGGACGGCTGAGCCTTGAATTCGTAGACTTTACACTGTGTGAAGATGACGTAAAATACTCAATCGAAGAGTGTAAACAGCGTGACGCTACTTATGCGGCACCGTTAAAGGTAAAAGTAAGATTATATAATAAGGAAAAAGACGAGATCACAGAGCACGAAATTTTCATGGGTGATCTGCCGTTGATGACAGCAACAGGAACATTCGTTATCAATGGTGCAGAGCGAGTTATAGTAAGCCAGTTAGTGC
>OIBX01000524.1_pt1 | contig 13593 bp, 8 predicted proteins | sample 1581151 | NCBI WGS metagenome assembly OIBX01 (sample SAMEA3882527, study PRJEB24775) | human gut metagenome | biome: human-associated habitat; feature: intestine environment; material: feces | place: Netherlands | collected 2009/2010 | reverse complement strand
TGTTAAGCCTGTAGCTAGCGTTCATCCTGAGCCAGGATCAAACTCTTCATTGTAAAAGTATCTTGACTGCGCATATTAAAAATTAAAGTGCGACAGCTTAATTATCTGTTCAGGACGCTCGAATTCAAAAAGTTTATCTTTACCTATTTATATAAAACAGGTATTGACGGTTCTTTTGTTTTACCCAGGTACGACGCGCCTTAATCATTAGTTTCCAATTATTAATTTGCGAAGCACCTGCTCTTGTACTACTTGTATTGTTTATGTAAATCTGTTCAAAGATCGCTCGTTTCACGATTGCTGTTCTTTTCAGAAAGCGGATGCAAAGGTAAGAACTTTAAAGCATATCTTCCAAATATTTTCGGAAGTTTTTTTCATTTTTTCTTTTTTTCTCTTTCCTCGTCGTCTCTCTTGTCGAAAGGGAGGCAAAAAGAAAAAGGAAGAAAAACCCCGGTCACCGTTTCTTGAAAGAAGAATGTCAACTCGCGCTGCTTTCGTTTTCAAAAGCGGGTACAAAGGTAAGAACTTTAAAGCATAACTTCCAAATGTTTCCGGAAGTTTTTTTTCATTTTTCTTTTCCAAGGCCGAAGTTCCGAAAGAAACCTATGGCAAAGAAGAGAAAAATGGAAGCTTACCGCTCCGTTTTACTGTCAGAATGTCAAAACATCGCCGCCTTCGTTCCCGAAAGCGGATGCAAAAGTAGGGCTTTTACGGACATCTGCAAAATATATACAAGCTTTTTTTGAGGGTTTACGTGAACTTTTTCATAACTAGCTGATTGATAGATATGTTTTAAAGCATGTTTTTTAAAGGGAAAGAAAGGCAGGAAGGAAGGGGACACATTATATATATACGCGCGCGCATCGGAATATACTAAGTTCACCCCTTGACATAGACCACTGAACGGCCGGCACCACGCTTGAGGAGCCCAAAGAGAACTGACAATAAACCTGCGAAAGGCTACATCCGGAAAGCCCGGATACTAAACGAGAACTACTGAACAACTTTTCTCACCACAGATATGTTTCTTTCTTACCACACCCGCGTTTCTTTCTTTCCACAGCTGTGGTAAGAAAAGAACATTGCTGTGGAAAGATTAGTTTTTAGAGAAAAACAAGGTAGTACATCGCAGTTTTTTTCCTAACTCTTAGGTGTCATCTACGCACCATACTGCGACAATCAGTAGAAGCCTTTATCAAATCCACTTCTGTGCCCTACCCAAAGAACGCACAACGGCAGCAAACTCTTCCCGAGGAATGATAGCCTTATTACGTGTTTTCAAACGATTATTATAAACGGTCTGAGGTGAATAATGCAAGAATTCGGCAATCTTCACACTATCAGTGATACCTAAACGCACCAAAGCATAAATGCGCAATTCCGTATTCAGCAGCTCACCATCTTTTAGCACAATCTGCTCGTCAGGATGGAGCAAGGCATTGAAGTCACTTACGAAATCCGGATAAATGTGCAAGAAGATAGCATCAAAGTTATGATAGAACTCTTTCAACTCATTCTGTGCCATAGAATGAGTATCGGTCAATGCTTTCACATCCTCCAACTGGTTTGCCTTAAGCTTACGATTGATATTTTTCCGATACTCATCCAGCTTACTGATATAATTGGAACAAATGGAAAAGACATAACCTATGTATTCCTCCTTCACATAGTTGGATTCACGAAGCTGATTATTGGTATCCCTCAACTGTTCATTCAAAGAAGTAAGCTGTACATTCGTTTCTGCCACTTGTCCGTGCATTTTCGAAAGCTCTTCCACATGCTTATTCAAGCGGTTGTTTGCCTCATTCAGCTGTTGGCGCGACTGCTTCAACCGCTTCATCTGCTTGTATATATATAGGAAGGCAAACAAGGATATCAAGGACAAGACACTGACCAGTACCAAATACATACGTAACCGCGCTTCTTGCCTCTGATTACGTTCCTGATAGATCTGATGAATGGTGTCCTGCACCGCAGAGATGCCCACTACCCTCACCCGGTTCCGATATGCCAAGGCATTCTGCAAGCAGTAACTCATGTAGACATAAGCATGGTCAATATCACCCAAACTAAAAAGTACCCCCGCCAGCTCTTCCAACGAAGCAATATCTTTATTGGAGATACGTACATCGGCCATAGCAGAATATATCAGGTAAGTCAGATAATTTTCCTGCTCATCGGACTCGCGATAAAAGCAGGCCAGCACGTAAGCATTCATGGCATCGCGCCGAGTGTCGAATGCAGAATTAAGAATTCCCTTCTGCAAACGTTCTTTAAAAACATACATACTGTCCGTACCTTGTACTACCTGCCCTTTATACCACAAGAACAAGGGGTCTTCAGGGGTAAGAACCATATTCAAAGAGTCCTTGTAAACACGCTCCAACTGTGCATAATGTTCATGCAAAGTACCCATTTCACTACCGGTATACTGATTGAAATGCGAATACAGATACAACATTTGTCCGTAATAGTCCACTAACAATTCTTTGGGGAGCGAACCGCCCGAGACTCCGTCCAACTCATCCTGGGCTTCTTTCAACAGACCGGTGGCAGCCAACAGAAAAGACTTTTTTATCTTCCACTCCATCTGCCGGTATTTATCATTCTGCTTATAAACTATGTCCAAATTGCCTGCCACATAATTCATTGCAGAATCGGCATTATAGACACAATACTCATCATAAAGATTTTTATTCAGCCAATATCTCTCCTCCAAAGTACGCACATCCTTTCGCAACTTGTGCAACTGGGCAATCTTCGCCTCTTTAAGCATAGCAAACGTGTTTTTTTGCGCAATCAGAGAATCAAGACGCACCAGCAGTTCTTTTATCTTTTCACTGTAAGGTGCCGCATTCAGAAAGGTACACCCCATCAGCAAAAATAGTAAAGCTATGATTTTTCTTTTCATTTCTATTATCTATATAAGGCTGAGAGCACAAAGATAAATTAATCTATCTAAACATAAACTACCTCCACCCTAAAAAGTACATGAAATTTAAGAGATATTTCGACCGCTCAAAGCGACAAAACAGTATATACAGACCTCCTTCCATAGTGGCCGACCTTTACTTTACACAGTAATCAGCAAGAATACAACTTATTATATATCTGATATTTACATTTCACACAGACTTACTTCTCCATATTACCTGCCTATCGGACGAATAGGGTTGTCCGCTATCTTTGCAGCACAGAAAGAAAAGTGTACTATGGAAAACCACCAATCTCTATTAGGACATACTTTTCTAATAATAAATTAAATCTTTCAATTAAAGTACTATGAGAATGATTACAAGAAATCTTCTTACGCGGAGTTACAAGCTCCTTTTGACATTACTCGTACTGCTAATGTCAACAAATGCATTTGCCCAACGATTGACAGCTACGGGTAAAGTAACAGATGCTGCAGGCCTGGAGGTCATTGGCGCATCCGTATTGGAAAAGGGTACCGCCAACGGTGTTGTTACCAATCTGGACGGGGAGTTTTCCCTGAGTGTAGGACAGAATGCCACACTGGTAATATCCTTCATCGGCTACAAAACGATAGAGGTAAAAGCAACCACCAACATGAATATCACATTGCAGGAAGATAACGAACTGCTGGACGAAGTGGTAGTTATCGGTTATGGAAGTGTGAAGCGTAAAGACGTAACCACAGCCGTATCCACGGTTTCTACAAAGGATTTGGACCAACGCCCCATTGTATCGGCAGCCCAAGCCCTGCAAGGCAAAGCAGCCGGCGTGTCGGTTATGCAACCCAGCGGTGAACCGGGCGGAGGCATGAGCATCCGCGTACGTGGTACCACCTCATTCAACGGCAGCAACGACCCGCTCTACGTAGTGGACGGTGTGCCCGTGGACAACATCAACTTTCTCTCTCCCAACGACATTGAAAGTCTCTCTATCCTAAAGGATGCCTCATCGGCAGCCATCTATGGTTCGCGTGCAGCCAACGGTGTGGTACTGATTACGACCAAAGCCGGAGCAGAAGGCAATGCCAAAGTGGCACTGAACGTACAATATGGTATGACGAAAGTAGCCAAGAGCATGGATGCCCTGAATACAGAACAATACCGTGAGTTACAGGAAGAAATCGGGGCTGTCAACCCCGCTGCCCTTGAAGGTCTAACAGACCAGACAGACTGGTTTGATGAAGTTTACAAAACCGGACAGACCCAAAACTACCAGGTGTCCGTATCTAACGGAAACGAAAAGATGAAATACTTCCTCTCTGCCGGTTATCTGAATGAAAAAGGCATTTTGGAAGGCACGTACTTCAAACGATATAGCTTCCGTGCCAACATTGACAACCAGATACGCAGTTGGCTGAACGTAAGTGCCAATATCTCCTACTCCGACAATATCGGAAACACCGGCATCATTTCCGGTACGGGTGCCAACCGTGGCGGTGTAGTCCTCTCGGTTATCAACACACCGACCTATGCTCCTATTTGGGACCCTGAAAAGCCGAATCAATACAATAAGAACTTCTACGGGGTAAATATCATGAACCCGATGGAAAACCTGGCCCGCCAGAAAAACAACAAGAACAAGGAGAACCGCCTCATCGCATCCGGAGTCGCTACCATCAGCTTTCTGCCCAACCTGAAGTTGAAATCATCCGTAGCCCTGGACCGCCGTAACGGTGTAAGCACCACATTCCTCGATCCAATATCGACCACCGACGGACGCAACAGCTTCGGTACAGCCTCTGACAACCGGAATATGAATACCGTGTTGGTTTTCGATAATATATTGACTTACAATACCAATATCAAGAAGCACGGCATCGACGTAATGGCAGGTTCTTCCTATACCAAATCGGACTATACCAACAGCTGGATAAACGGCTCACATTTCCGGGACGATAAAATACAGACCCTGAACGCTGCCAATAAAATTTCATGGGACGGTACCGGAACAGGAGCTTCACAGTGGGCCATCTCTTCCTATTTCGCCCGTGTGTCCTACAACTATGACAGCAAGTACATGCTTACCATGAACATGCGTGCCGACGGTTCATCCAAGCTGCATCCCGACCATCGCTGGGGTATTTTCCCCTCCTTCTCGGCTGCATGGCGCATTTCGTCGGAAAAGTTCATGAAAGACATCGCTTGGATTGATGACTTGAAGCTCCGCGGTGGCTGGGGACAGACCGGTAACCAAAGCGGTATAGGCGATTACTCGTATCTGCAACGTTACAACATCAACCGCATACCCTGGTTTGAAGAAGGTAACGACCATGCAGTTCCCGGTATCAGCCAGGCCAACCTGAGAACAAGTGACCTGAAATGGGAAACTACCAACCAGACGAACATCGGTCTTGACCTGACTGTACTGAACAACAGACTGACCTTCAGCATGGACTACTATTACAAGAAAACTACAGACATGTTGATGAATGTAAGTCTGCCTGCTGGTGCGGCAGCAACCACCAGCATCACCCGTAACGAAGGCGAGATGACCAACAAGGGATTCGAGTTCGCCATCAACTCCCATAACCTGACCGGCGAGTTTTCTTGGGATACAGACTTCAACATTTCTTTCAATAAGAACAAGCTGACCAAGCTGTCATTGCAGAAAATCTATACAGCAGCAAGCAGCGCCGAGGTGGTGAAAGAAAATATCGTACGCAATGAGCCCGGACGTCCTTTGGGTGGTTTCTACGGCTACATCAGCGACGGCGTAGACCCTGAAACCGGTAACCTGATCTATCGCGACCTTAACGAAGACGGCAAGATTTCCACTTCCGACCGTACCTATATCGGCGACCCGAACCCCGACTTCATCTACGGATTGACAAACACCTTTACATGGAAAGACCTCAGCCTGAGCATCTTCATCCAGGGAAGCTACGGAAACGACATCTTCAATGTGTCCCGTATGGAAACCGAAGGCATGTACGACGGCAAAAACCAGTCAACGGAAGTATTGAAACGCTGGAGAATCCCCGGACAGATTACGAATGTCCCGAAAGCCAACTTCAACATCAAGAACTCCACTTATTTTGTAGAAGACGGCAGCTACCTGCGTGTCAAAGACATTTCACTCTCTTACAACATCCGTTGCCGCCAGTTCAAGAAATGGGGTATCAGCCGCGTACAGCCTTACTTTACCGCCAGCAACTTGCTGACCTGGACCAGCTATTCAGGTATGGACCCCGAAGTGAACCAATATGGCAACAGCGGTTCTGTACAGGGCATCGACTATGGAACTTACCCGCAGAGCAAATCATTCGTTTTCGGTATCAATGTTGAATTCTAAAAAAGGAAGAAATAACTTATGAAACTAAACCATATATATAAAAGTATAGCTTGCGGTGTATTGTTGGCAATGACCGCAACCTCATGTGACTTGGACTATAATCCGGTAGACACCTACTCGGATGTAACGGAAGGAGTGAACAAAACTGATGAAAAGCCTATTTTCAACAGTGTGCAAGACGTGGAAACTTCAATGGTAACCCTTCACAAAAAATTTCGTGACCGGCAGGAGCACTGGTATGTCGACAAACTGCTTATCGGTGACGCTCATTCCGATAATGCCTACGCCGGAACAACGGGGGCCGAAGTGGTGCCTTACGAAACCAACTCCATTGAAGGCTCTAATTCTGTACTAAAACGTGACTGGGACCGTTTCTTAGGCGACATTGCCGTTGCCAACCGCATCATCGTGGGCTGTGACCAGCTCAAGGCACTCAGTGAAAGTGAACGCGGCAAGTATCAGTCACAAGCCAAGATATTCCGTGCCATGGTCATGTTCGATATGGTACGCTTATGGGGTAACTTCCCGGTCATCACTACCGTGGGCGGTGACATTACCGAAGACAACGTAGAAGAAATGTACCCGACCTATTTTCCTCCACAGAATACGGCTGAAGAGGCTTACGCCCAAATAGAGAAAGACCTGACTGAAGCAGTGGAAAACCCCAACACACCGACAAACGACACATCAGACAAGAGCATACTTACCAAATCGGTGGCACGTGCCATGCTTGCCAAGGTCTATGCAGAAAAACCTCTGCGCGATTATGCAAAGGTTATCAAATATGCCGATGAACTTGCTGCCGACGGCTTCGACCTCGTGGAAGACTTCAGCGACCTTTGGGCGTATGATACGGAAAAAAAAGACTGCCGGGTACGCAATACCAAGGAGGCAATTCTCGAAGCCCACTTTCCTCCCGGCTCCGGCAACTGGTGTACTTGGATGTTCGGCCGTAACTTGAGCAACTGGGATGAAAGTTTCACCTGGGCCAAATGGATTACCCCTTCCCGTGACCTTATCCGCCTCTATGAAGAGCAAGGAGACACGAAACGTTACAATGAATCTGTTGTATGGTATGACTGCGGATGGAGCAACTATTATCCGGCAGACCATTATGCCTTCATGTACAAATGCCGCTCTGCGTTCAACAGCATTATCTATCTGCGATATGCCGATATCCTGCTCCTCAAAGCCGAAGCAAAAATTATGGGAGAGGCTCCCGACCTGAACGGTGCAGCCGACATCATCGACCGCATCCGCAACCGCGCCGGACTGGGCAAACTTCCACAAAGCACCCGCAGCAGTAAAGAAGCATTGCTCCAAGCTTATATGGACGAACGCCGCATGGAGCTTGCCTTTGAAGGACAGCGCTGGTACGACCTTTGCCGCCTCAATAAGGTAGAAGAAGTGATGAACGCCGTTTACGCCAAAGACAGCGGCCGCCATGCACAAGAAAATCTGTTCAATGAGAACTCCTATCTGCTGGCTATTCCCCAAGGAGCCATCGACCAGAACGAAAATCTGATACAGAACCCGGGCTATTAATACTAATGAGTAATATAAAAATCAATTGAATATGAATTTAAGAAATATATTCACTACCGCATTAGGCTGCTTCACCATACTGGCAGCCTGCGGCAATGACAATGACAGTAACATCACCCCTACACCGGAACCCAAGCCAGACCAACCCACGGAAGAGGCAAAGGATGTTACCCTCTATGTAACGAACACCAGTCGTACTTATGATTTGACAAAGTCCGGGCTGGCCTTCGGCACCGGAAGCAACATGTCACCTTCTACCGTGACACTTGACCCTGCCACCCGCTATCAGGAAATGGACGGTTTCGGTGCAGCCATCACCGGCTCTACCGGTTACAACCTGATGCAGATGACACAAGAGAACCGCACGAAGTTTCTGACTGAAACATTCTCGGACAAAGAAGGCTATGGCTTCAGCTATGTACGTATTGCCATCGGTTGTTCCGACTTCTCATTCAGTGAATTCACTTGCTGTGACGAAAAGGGGCTTGAGCACTTTGCCCTTCCGATGGAAGACACCAAATATGTGATTCCTATATTGAAGGAAATTCTGGCAATCAATCCTGCCGTCAAAATAATTGCCGCTCCCTGGACATGTCCGAAGTGGATGAAAGTGAAAAGCCTGGAGGAACGTGTACCCTTTGACTCATGGACCAGCGGACACTTGAACCCCGAATATTACAGAACGTATGGCGACTATTTCGTAAAATGGATACAAGCTTTCGAAAAGGAAGGCATCAAAATCCACGCTGTGACTCCGCAGAACGAACCGCTGAACCACGGTAACTCAGCATCCTTGTTCATGGGATGGGAAGAAGCCCGTGACTTCATCAAGACCGGCCTGGGCCCTGCCTTCAAAGAAGCCGGAGTTACTACAAAGATTTATGTTTTCGACCATAACTACAACTACGACAATCTGGCCGACCAAAAAAGTTACCCTACCAAGATTTATGATGATGCGGAAGCCTCACAATACATTGCGGGCGCTGCCTACCATAATTATGGCGGTAACCGTTCTGAGTTGCTGAATATCCACAAACTCTATCCCAACAAGGAACTGCTTTTTACGGAAACCTCCATCGGTACTTGGAACTCCGGTCGCGATTTGGAAGCACGCCTGCTTAACGATATGGAAGAAATAGCATTGGGAACAGCCAACAACTGGTGCCGCGGCACCATTGTGTGGAATCTGATGTTAGACAGTGACCTGGGACCGGTAAGCCCCTCAGATGGTTCTTGCAAGACCTGCTACGGTGCAGTGGATATTGACAATACAAACTATTCTAAAATTGTCCGTAATTCCCATTATTACCTTATCGGGCACATGTCTTCAGTCGTGAAACCGGGAGCTGTACGTATCGGAACGACCGGTTACACAGCCAACGGAATCACCTACTCCGCCTTCGAGAATACGGACGGTACCTATGCATTCGTATTGGCAAACAACAATGCAGATGCCAAGCGAATCACCGTAAGCGACGGCACACACTACTTTTCCTACGAAGTTCCGGCCAAAGCAGTCGTTTCTTACCGTTGGAAAAAATAAAACTAATAATTTAAACAGAAGATTATAATGAAAAGCTTAAAATACTATCTAATGGCATTGGCAGGCATAGCCATGCTGAATGCTTGCAGCGATGACGATCCGGTTCCCGGCAACCCGACAATGGACTTTCAGGCAGAACCTTCTTCAGCCTTGTTCGGAGACAGTCTGCCTTTTACAATCAAGGCATCGGACGCAGATGTACCCCTTTCCACGTTAAAAGCGCGGTTATACTTCAGCGACGAAATGGTGTCAGAGACTATAATCCGTACAAAAGTAAACGGTCAAGACTATACCGGGAAAATATATGTTCCCTATCTGGCAAATATTCCCAACGGAACAGCTACATTGAAGTTCATTCTGCAGAACATCAATTTCACAATTACAGAAAAAAGCTATGACGTGGCGCTGAGTCGTCCGGACTTCCCCTACCTAACTCTGATTTCCGGAGACCAAGAATACCGCATGGAAAAAGTCGCAGCCAATCAGTATAGCGTGACCGGTGAATTTGCACAAAAAGTGAAAGGTTACATCAAAGCTCCTAAAGTAGGCGCCAACGGGAATGAAATCAACTTCGGATGGAGCAACGGTGCCATTACACAAGGTACCTCCAGTGAAATTACCTTCTCCAATCTGTCAGCTGGAGAATATTCCATCTCCTTCAATACGTTGACTTATGCAGCCGCTCCTTTCGTGAAACTACTGCTGAACGGTTCTGAAATGGAGATGGTGGATGATGACCATTACAGCATCGACCTCAATCTGAAGCAAGGGGACAACATCACTGCAGACATTCCCAACTTCGACCAATATTGGATAGACCCCGACTTCTTCGAAAAGAATGAAGACGGTTCGCTGAAGTTCCTGCCCATCGATGGAACTTATCGCGTCATTGCCAACCTGGCCCTGAATTATCTGGAAGTATTGAAAATGAACGGAACAAGCACCGCCACTCTGAACGATGACGGAACCGGCGCCCTTTGGATTATCGGTGACGGTATCGGTAAACCTTCCGTAGCGACCAATGCCGTAGGTTGGACCACAGAGAAAGGACTCTGTATGTCACAGATTGAAGCGAAGAAGTATCAGGTAACAGTAGTAGCGGGAGAGCAAATCAAATCTGATGACATCAACTTCAAGTTCTTCCACCAGCAAGGTTGGGGAGGTGAATATAAAAACGATGCCTTGTCTACCACCAGTGACTTAGTATTTATAGGTGACGGTACCAACGGACGTGATGCCGGCAACTTGGGCCTCGTAGAAGGCAAAAGCCTGGAAAACGGTGTCGCTTACCGGTTCACAGTTGACGTAACGGCAGGTGTCTCTTCGGCAGTTCTGACAGTAGAAAAGGTAGAAAGATAGACGGATAACGCAGAAGATTAACTAAATGAGAAAGGGGCTGGCTCTATAAAAGAGTTCAGCCCCTCTTGTTTATGCAGAATATATGTTCCGGATTTAGCTTAAACCTTCTTTCGCCTCTTCTTGTGGAATACGTATCGAAGTGTAAAGCTCAAGAATGGCGGCTATCGTCAGAGACACAATCCATTCATTGCCCCTTGTAAAGAGCATGAATGCCCCCGTAAGCACCAGCAAAAGCGCACCGAATATTTGCTGTCGGCGCAGGCGTTTGACAGTGGGACTTTTACATTTGGACGGAGAATTAATTTGGGCCAAAGCAACCATCGTAGCGCCGATAGTATATATATAAGGTGAAAGAGGCCAGCCCGTGATATAAACGGCAGCTCCTGCCAAGAGCATCACGGCCCCTACTGCGAAAAGGGCAGGTATCAGTTGTTTCATTCTTCTATATCTTCTTCAAATACATAAATATCCTCATTGGGCTTTTTCATCAGATACTTCTCACGGGCAATCCGTTCGATGGCACCGGAGTCGACGGCAAGCTCATTGAGCCGTTCGGTATTCTCCTCGTATTCCTTGCGGTACTTTTCTATTTCATCGCGCAGACGGCTTTCTTCCCGGGCGTAACCCAAACGGCGTACAACACTGTTCTCATCCAGGAACCCGATAATTACAGCAAACAACGCAAGCGTAATCAAATATTTATGCTTGCGGACAAAAGACCAAAGAGAAGCAAGTTTATCCATCTCGTTATCTACTATTTAGCAATTTATCATTCATGATGGAGCTTGTCCATCATATAACTTCACGTCACAAAGATAAGAGGAATAACCGAAAGATTTCTTTTTTTTGTGTACATTTGCACAAAAAGCAAAGAATATCCCGAATATGGAAAACTATATCGTATCTGCACGGAAATATCGTCCCTCGACCTTTGAGTCTGTGGTAGGCCAACGTGCACTGACCACTACCTTGAAGAACGCCATTGCCACCGGAAAATTGGCGCATGCCTATCTTTTTTGCGGTCCAAGAGGCGTGGGAAAAACAACTTGTGCCCGTATCTTTGCTAAAACAATCAACTGCATGAGCCCCACAGCAGACGGCGAGGCATGCAACCAATGTGAATCCTGCACTGCCTTCAATGAGCAGCGCTCCTACAATATCCATGAGCTGGATGCCGCCTCAAACAACTCTGTGGATGACATCCGCCAATTGGTGGAGCAGGTACGCATTCCACCTCAGATAGGCAAATACAAAGTATATATCATTGACGAGGTACATATGCTGTCCGCCTCGGCTTTCAATGCTTTCCTGAAAACACTGGAAGAGCCTCCACGCCATGCCATATTCATCCTTGCCACTACCGAGAAGCACAAGATATTGCCCACCATCCTTTCACGCTGCCAAATATATGATTTCAGCCGGATTGGTGTGGAAGATACCGTAGCACACCTCGCATATGTCGCCTCCAAAGAAGGTATCACTGCTGAACCGGAAGCGTTGAATGTCATTGCCCTCAAAGCAGACGGCGGTATGCGCGACGCACTATCCATCTTCGACCAGGTGGTAAGCTTCACCGGAGGACACATCACCTATAAGAGCGTGATTGAAAACCTCAATGTGCTGGACTATGAATACTACTTCAAACTAACCGGATTCTTTCTTGAGAACAAAATCAGTGACGCGTTGCTATTACTGAATGATGTGCTCAACAAAGGCTTCGACGGCAGCCACTTCATCACCGGACTTTCATCCCACCTGCGCGACTTGCTTGTCAGCAAAGACCCGGCGACACTGCCGTTGCTTGAAGTGGGCGCAAGCATCCGCGAACGTTACCAAGCACAAGCACAGCAATGCCCCCTCCCTTTTCTTTACCGTGCCATGAAGCTCTGCAACGATTGTGACCTGAACTACCGTGCCAGTAAAAACAAACGGCTACTGGTAGAGCTCACTCTGATACAAGTGGCACAACTGACCGCCGAGGAGGACGACGGTGCCAATGGGCGCAGCCCTAAACAAGCTATAAAACCCATATTCACGCAGCCTGCCGCCGCTCAGCAGCCACAGGCCACTGCTGCCATGCCCCAACAAACCGTACAGCCGGCAGTACAGACAAACAGCACTCCCCAACCTGCTGCCACGCAGCATAGTAATGCAACAACTCCACATGCCACACCTGCTGCCGTATTAATGGCGCAAGGGAGAGAAGAGAAAAAAATTCCGGTCATGAAAATGTCCGGATTAGGGGTCTCCATCAAACGCCCCCATATAGAAGAGGAACAAAGAAACCCTTCATCTAACCCTACTGCCGCCCACCAAGCAGCACAACCGGAAGAAGACTACATCTTCAATGAAAGGGATTTGAACTATTACTGGCAGGAGTATGCCGGACGTATGCCCAAGGAGCAAGTAGCCATAGCCAAGCGCATGCAGAACATGCGCATCACTTTAATAAATGACACAACTTTTGAGGCTGTGGTAGACAATGAAATCGTTGCCAAGGAATTTACCGGCATGATACCCACTCTGCAAAATTACCTACGTACCCGGCTAAAGAACCGCAAAGTCACCATGACTGTCCGGATTAGTGCTCCTACTGAAAAGGTACGTGCCTACGGACGCGTTGAAAAATTCCAGATGATGGCACAAAAGAACAGTGCCCTATTACAACTAAAAGAAGAGTTTGGTTTGGAACTGTATTAATCCCTTCCAATCGCCTGCATAAAGTTGCTAACAAATTGAGTATAAAGGATAAAAAAAGCATCTATTTAATTTTTTATTTATTCATTTATATTTATTTTTGCCAATAATAAACAAAAGAGGCAAACAAACATTTGAGAACAAAAATGATTATATGGATGCTATTGGGGCAGATACTGTAT
>OIBX01000517.1_pt1 | contig 13695 bp, 13 predicted proteins | sample 1581151 | NCBI WGS metagenome assembly OIBX01 (sample SAMEA3882527, study PRJEB24775) | human gut metagenome | biome: human-associated habitat; feature: intestine environment; material: feces | place: Netherlands | collected 2009/2010 | reverse complement strand
CAAAATACTGCCTCAGCGCAGTCGCAAAAAGAAATGACATTACTCTGATTGCAGTAGTGATGGCAGCCCCGGACTATAAAGTGCGATTTAAAGATGCTGCCTCCATGTTAAATTATGGCTTTTCAAAATGCAGCCTGTACATAGATAAGAAAATGGAAGCTCTGCCTGAGATCCCGGTCAGAAATGGAAAGAAAAAAACGGTTTCCCTGGTTTATGAAGAACAGTTCCACTATCTGGATACCACAGGACAGAATATCGGGAATGTAAAAAGAAAGCTGAGAATCCACAGGGAAGTAAAGGCCCCGGTGAAAAAGAACACCCTGGCAGGGGAGATGATCTATTCCGTCGATGGGAAGGAACTGGGAAGAGTGCGGATCCTTTATGGGGAAAATGCAGGAAAAGCCACATATCTGGACTGCCTGAAAAAAGTCTTCATGAGATTGTAAACAAAAAGTATTTTGGACAATTCTATAATTTTTTGACAAAGGACAGCAATCCGATGTATAATAAAATCCAAATGGGTATTGAGGGAAATAAAAAACAAAAGGAAGGTACTATATAATGAAAGAAATCCGTACAGAAGATGCCGTAGGGCACATTTTGTGCCATGACATCACACAGATTATCAAAGATGTAAAAAAAGGGGTGCTTTTTAAGAAAGGTCATATTGTCAGAGAAGAGGATATTCCTCTGTTACTCTCTGTAGGAAAAGAACATTTATATGTGTGGGAGAAGAAAGAAGGAATCCTTCATGAGAATGAAGGCGCAGAGATCCTTTATAAGATCTGTGCCGGAGATTCGGACACCATGCATGGTTCTGATATAAAAGAGGGAAAGATCGAGCTGATCGCAGACATTGACGGAGTGCTTAAGGTCCGCAGGGAAGCTCTGCTGGCTGTCAACTCACTTGGAGAGATGATGATTGCATCCCGCCATGGAGATTTTCCTGTAAAGAAGGGCGACAAACTTGCAGGAACCAGAATTATCCCTCTGGTGATCGAGAAGGAGAAAATGGATCGTGCAGCAGAGGTGGCAGGCACAGAGCCGATCTTTTCCATTCTGCCATATAAGAAGAAAAAGGTGGGTATCGTGACAACAGGAAGTGAAGTGCAGAAAGGTCTGATCACTGACACCTTCACTCCTGTACTGAGAGATAAATTTGCAAAATTTCCATCAGAGGTCATCGGTCAGACAAAACCGGGTGACGATATGGAACAGATAACAGCCGACATCCTGAAATTTATCGAAGAGGGAGCCGATATGGTAGTCTGCAGCGGTGGAATGAGCGTAGATCCGGATGACAGAACTCCGGGTGCGATCAAAGCAACAGGAACCCGCATCGTATCTTACGGTGCACCAGTACTTCCGGGAGCTATGATGCTGGTTTCCTATTATGAGAAAGACGGCAGGCAGATACCGATCCTTGGGCTTCCGGGATGTGTTATGTATGCAAAGAATACCATCTTTGATCTGCTTCTGCCAAGACTGATGGCAGATGATGAGATCACATTATCAGAGATTAACCAACTTGGAGAGGGTGGACTCTGCCTGAACTGTGATGTCTGTACATTCCCGAACTGCGGATTCGGAAAATAATATCCCGCAGAATGCGTTGGCAGACAGAAAGTGAACATAAAGGGAAAAGAAAACTTGCATGAAAAGATTTAAAACCGTACATTATACAATCCATTCTAACAAAATAAAGGATGCGAGAGGCATCAGATTTGCGGTGCTCGCAGATCTTCATGGCATGGAATTTGGCCCTGATAACAGAAAGCTTCTGGAGACGATCCACCGGTACAGACCGGATGGGATCCTCATTGCCGGTGATATGGTCGTGAGAAATGATTCTGCTTCTTTAAAGACTGCATCATCTCTTCTGAGGAGCCTTGCTCAGCAGTATCCGGTTTATTATGCATTGGGAAACCATGAATATAAGCTGTACAGGACAGATCCTCAGGAGAACTGTATAGCAGCCCGATATCAGGAATATGAAAAGGAGCTGAAGAAAGCCGGGATCCATATCCTGCATAATGAATCCTGCAGCCTGCAGGTGGGAAAAACCAGTCTTACTGTCTATGGCCTGGAAATACCTCTGATCTATTATAAAAAGCCATTTTCTCCACAGCTTAAAAGAGAGGAAATCAGGGAACTGATCGGAGAACCATCTTCCGATTCCCTGAATATTCTTCTGGCCCACAGTCCCAAATATGGAGATACCTATTTTGACTGGGGGGCAGATCTGATCCTGAGCGGGCATTATCATGGAGGGATTGTAAGAATTGGCAGGCACAATGGGCTGCTTTCCCCACAGCTTCATCCATTTCCGAAGTTCTGCTGCGGAGATTTCCACAGGAAGGAACAGCATATGCTGGTAAGCGCAGGAGCAGGGGAACACACCATACCTGTAAGGATCCATAATCCCAGGGAATTGCTGATGGTGGATCTGAAACCGAATGCCTGAGAATATTGTTACTGTCTGCTGACTGTATGGCAGCGAAATATTTACTTGAAAAGGAAAAGACTGTGCTATGGGAATTCCGGTAAAGCTGGAAGTATTTGAAGGTCCTCTGGATCTCTTACTGCACCTTATCGAAAAAAATAAAATAGATATCTATGATATCCCCATCGTGGAGATCACAGATCAGTATATGGAATACATCCATGCCATGGAGCGGGAAGACCTTGGTGTTATGAGCGAGTTTATGGTTATGGCAGCCACATTGCTGGATATCAAATGTAAAATGCTTCTCCCGAAAGAAGTCAATGAGGAGGGAGAAGAGGAAGATCCAAGAGCGGAACTGGTGGAGAAACTTCTGGAATATAAGATGTATAAGTTTATGTCCTATGAGCTGAAGGACAAGATGGACGATGCGGCAAATGTATTCTTTAAAGAGCCCACTCTTCCCGATGAGGTACTGCAGTACAGAGAGCCTGTAGATCCAAAGGAACTTCTGGCAGGTCTCACACTGGAGAAGCTGAATGCAATCTACAAGTCCATCATCCGCAGGCAGGAAGACAAGGTCGATCCTATCCGAAGCAAATTCGGAACCATCGAGAAGGAAGAGGTCAGCCTGTCTGATAAGATGATAGAGATCAAAGATTTTGCCCGTACCCATCGGAAATTCAGCTTCCGCAATCTCCTGGAGAGTCAGTGCTCGAAAGTACAGGTGATCGTCACCTTTCTCTCCATACTGGAACTGATGAAAATGGGGCATATCCACGTGGAGCAGAATGGGCTGTTTGACGATATCTCTGTTGAAGTACAGACAGACCCGGATACATGGAAGAATCTTACAGAATTTGCGGAAGATGAACCGCAGAATACAGAGATCAATATGTAATAAAAGGAATGAGGAAGACTGAGTGAAGATTAAGGAGACAGAAGCTGCGATAGAAGCAATACTTTTTGCAATGGGCGGTTCCGTAGAACTGCCCCGGATCGCCAGAGCCATCGGTGTGGACGAGAAGACAACAGGAAGGATCATCCGTAATATGATGGACCGTTATCAGGAAGAGAACAGAGGCATCCAGATCATAGAGCTGGAGAATTCTTTCCAGATGTGTACAAAGAAAGAATATTATCAGTATCTGATCAATATTGCCCTGCATCCTCAGAAACCGGCACTGTCAGATGTTATGCTGGAAACCTTATCCATCATTGCATACAAACAGCCGGTTACAAAGGCGGAGATCGAGAAGATCCGAGGGGTAAAATGTGACCACGCCATCAACAAGCTGGTAGAATACAGTCTGGTCAGGGAGCTGGGGCGTCTGGATGCCCCCGGACGTCCGATCCTGCTCGGGACCACGGAAGAGTTTCTGCGCTGCTTCGGCGTACAGGATCTGGAATCCCTGCCTGTCCCTGACCCTGTCCAGATAGAGGACTTTAAGGCAGAGGCAGAGGAAGAAATCCAGCTGAAACTGGATGTGTAAGATAAAGGAGAAAAAATAATGCCAACCACATATGCACATGATTTATTTGGAAAAGAAGTATATAAGAGACTGCCTTCAGATATGAAAGCTCTGATCCGCAGACATGGAGATCTGTACAGGATCGGTTTACATGGGCCGGATATCCTGTTCTACTATATGGTTTCAAAGAATCCTGTCACCCGGTTCGGGATTGAGATGCATCATGAGAAGGCAAGAGCCTTTTTTGAAGAAGGGATGCGGCAGGTCAGAAGAAATGATGATGAGGCACTTTTTGCATATCTTCTTGGATTTGGCTGTCATTATATTCTGGACTCCGCATGCCATCCCTATGTAAATAAGATGGCTGCAGAAGGCGTCATTCCTCACATTGTTCTGGAGAAGGAATTTGACCGTGTGCTTATGGAAGAGACAGGTAAAGATCCCGACCATTATTATCCGGCCTGCGGGATCATGCCGAAGATGGAATATGCCAGAGTGATCCACAGGGCCATTCCTCTGGTGAAAACCATAAACATTTATATTTCTGTCAGGATGATGAAAATTCTTACCAATTTCATGGTGTGTGATGACCATGGAAGAAAACGCAGGATTCTGGGGAAACTTCTGAGACTGGGAGGAGAGTCCATCGGCTCTGTCATTGAACATTTCATGACTGCCGAAGCAGTAGAGCAGGCAAAAGCTCCCATGCCTGAACTTGAGAGGCTTTACAGAGAGGCGGTTCCTGAAGCTGTGGAATATCTGGGAGAACTTTATACCTTAAGAGAGGGAGCTTATCATCTGAGCAAAAGATGGGACCGGACTTATAACGGATAATGGGCATATCCCGATATTTTTCGGAACTGTGACAGTCATATTCCGGACATGCAGGCATAAATTATCTTATAGGGTGAAGCAAAATCCTGCAGATATCCTGTAAACAACAGATCTGTGAATAACCGTAAATTATGAACAGTGATATTCATGGATTGCCAGCATGTGAGGTGGAGTATGAGAATGAAACATATTGCCGCTGTCATTGTTGTGACGGCGGTATTATTGTTTACGCAGACATACACCTCCGCCCGGGGAGCGGAGTACAAAATACCTCAGACAGTAGACATGACACCTGTTGCAGAAGAACCGGCAGAACTGTACGCATTATCAGCAGTCCTCATGGACGGAGAGTCCGGCAGAGTACTCTATGAAAAGGACGGAGAGCGGCCTCTGGCAAATGCCAGCACAACCAAGGTGCTTACCTGTATTGTGGCACTGGAGAACTCTCCGGGGGATGATTATGTTCAGGTTTCTCAGAATGCGGCATCCCAGCCGGAAGTAAAGCTGGGACTTCAGAAAGGAGAACAGTATTATCTGGAGGATCTTCTGTACTCCCTTATGCTGAAAAGCCACAATGATACAGCGGTTGCCATTGCAGAACACTGCGGGGGAAGCGTGGAAGGCTTTGCCAGAATGCTCAACCGGAAAGCAAAACAGATAGGATGTAAGAATACGTATTTTATCACACCCAATGGCCTGGATGCTGAGGATGAGAACGGAAAACATCACACAACAGCCAAAGATCTGGCACTGATCATGCGCTATGCTGTTAAAAACGAAACATTCCTGCACATTGCACAGACCAGAGACTATACATTCTCTGAGATCACAGGAAAGAGAACCTTTTCTGTACATAATGCCAACGCATTTCTTGACATGAGAGACGGAGTTCTTGCCGGAAAAACAGGCTATACTTCCCAGGCTGGATACTGTTATGTATGTGCATGGGAAAAAGAGGGCAAAACATTTATCGTCAGTCTCCTTGGCTGTGGGTGGCCCAACCACAAAACCTATAAATGGAGTGACACAGAGAAACTGCTGGACTTCGGAGATTACAACTATGAGTACGAAACCTACTGGAAAGAACCACAGACCGGAAAAATCCTGGTAACAGACGGTGTGGAAGATGGTCAGGATATAGGAACGAAAATCTATCTGAGAGGTAAATGCAGTGTAACCGCATATGACAGGGAAAAAGAAGTCCTTCTGAAAAAAGGGGAAACTGTAACCTGTAAAATAGAAATTCCACAGAAAGTCAGTGCACCGGTTCTTAAGGGGGAGAAGCTTGGCCGCATTGCCTATTACCTGGATGGAAAACTGATAGATTTTTATCCGGTCTATGCGGAGAAATCAGTGGAAAAAATCAGTTTTAAATGGTACACTGAAAAAGTATTTCATGATTTTTTTCATTAGATACGTTTATATGGGAACCTTAAAGAAACGTCATCAGAGTCTTGCCATAGAATTGTCTGTCGAATTCATAGAAAAAAACTATCAAACAGATGAAACAATTTAATGGTTTAAAGGGTTGCTATGCGAAAGCAACATTGATATAATAAATCTTAACAGTCGGCATTCATATATTGCCGTTCGTGAATAGTTTATGTCAGCCTGTGGCTGATCTGCGGTCTGCTGCAAGCTGACATAGGAAAGACAGAGGAAAGAGATATGAATCAGTTAGAAATACTCAGAGAGAGTCTTGGCCAGTGTGATGAGATCATTCTGGATGCACTTATCATGCGTAACAGAATCGTAGAAGATATCATGGCTTACAAAGAAGCAAATGATATTCCGATCCTTCAGCCGGAGCAGGAAGCAAAACAGAGAGAATGGCTGAACCGCAGAATGGAAGGCAGACGCCATAAAGATGAGGTAGCCGATGTATTTGAATGTATCCGCACAAACAGTAAACGGATCCAGGCAAGAAAACTCTTCAACTACAACATCGTGCTGATCGGTTTCATGGGTGCGGGAAAGTCCACAATTTCTGATTTCCTTAAGAATGTATTTGCCATGGATGTGGTAGAGATGGATCAGATCATTGCCCAGAGACAGGGAATGAGTATTTCCGATATCTTCGAGACATACGGTGAGCAGTATTTCCGTGATCTTGAGACAAATCTGCTTATCGAAATGCAGTCACGCAGCAATGTTGTGATCTCCTGCGGCGGTGGTACTCCAATGAGAGAGTGCAATGTAGTAGAGATGAAGAAGAATGGCCGTGTTGTTCTCCTCACAGCAAAACCGGAGACAATCCTTGACCGCGTCAAAAATAACCATGACCGTCCGCTGATCGAGAACAATAAGACTGTTCCATTTATCGCAGATCTGATGGAGAAACGCCGCGCTAAATACGAGGCAGCGGCTGATATCATCATCGAAACAGACGGCAAGAACGAACTGGAAATCTGCGAAGAACTGGTACACAGACTCCGCACCATGGATGAAGGAAAATAATATAACATGACAGATCTGGTTTATGATATCAGAAGCGCCGGATATCAAGTCATAATATTGAATGTATCGGTTATTATAAAAAGATATGGGGTGTCTCGACTGACGGGACAGTCCCATATCTTTTTGTATTCTGATATTTTATTAAGTCAGATCAGCTGGTCTTATAATCCCATTCCTTCTGTGCCTGCTCGATCACATATTTCTTAAATGCTTCCACAACCGGTGGATGGTATACGTTCTTCAGCATCGCCATATAGAAGTTTCTCTGCCAGCTTGGAGAAACTAAGGGAAGGATCTTTACATTCAGAGACTGCAGGATTGGAATATTGGGAGCTACGCAGATTCCAAAGCCGTTGGAGACAAAGCCTGCAGCAACCTGATCCTCGTCAATCTCATAAGCCACATCCGGTGTCTGCCCGATACATTCAAATAGTCCGTCAATGATCTGTCTCAGACCACTTCTCTTCTTAAATATAATCTGTTTATAAGGAATGGTATCCTCCAGCCGTACTTCATCCTTTACTGCCAGCGGATGATCAAGAGGTACGATCACAACCAGCTCCTGTCTGGCAACCGGAATAAACTCAATCAGCGGCTCATTATCAAGTTTGGAACAGAACCCCAGATCATATTTCTTCTCTTTTAATCCGTTCAGAATATCAGATGTTAAAACTTTATCACAATACAGATTAAAATCTATCTTTTTAGTAGGATTTTCCTCCAGAAATCCCCGCATGATCTTAGGAAGAAAATCAATTCCAAGTGTACGCAGGAATACCACATCAATGCAGCCTTCCCCTTTACCTGCCAGCTTCAGACTGTTCACAGAAGAGTCCAGACGGTTCAGTACCTCTTCCACGTCATTCAGGAAAACTTTTCCATACTTGGTAAGAGTAACATTCCTTCCATTTTTTTCAAACAGTTTCACGCCCAGTTCTTCCTCAAGAGTGGAGATCGCATAACTCAGCGAAGGCTGGGTGATCGCCAGAATATCAGCGGCTTTTGTGTAATGCTCAATATGAGCCAGCGTAGAAAAGTACCGCAGATGATACAGGTTCATAGAAAAACTCCTTTCTCTGATAAGTATTTTATAAGTGACTATATTTTATGTGCAGGCTTTCATAGTCCTTTAATGCTTCGAAAAACTATAATTATAGTCACTCTTACACAAATAATCCGCGCTGTATTTGTCATATACGTAGATTATATCATGATGTATTGAAAAAATCTATGAATTTAAAGGATAGAACTAATTTGTTTTATATTTAACAAAGATATATAATGCTTATATCAAAAAGATACAAAATATTATCAAAATAAATAGAAAAATTATGCGATTTTATGAGGAGGACATAAGATGTCAAAAGAATTTCCAATTACAATCAGTTCCTGGACACTGGGAGATCAGTGCAAATTTGAAGACAGAGTGATCGCTGCAAAGAACGCAGGATACGAAGGAATCGGCCTTCGTGCAGAAACTTATGTAGATGCGTTGAATGAGGGACTTTTTGACAAAGACATTCTTGCTATTCTGGACAAACATGGTATGAAAGTAACAGAGGTTGAGTACATCGTACAGTGGGCTGAAGAACACAGATCTTACGAACAGAAATACAAAGAACAGCTCTGCTTCCATATGTGTGAATTATTTGACGTAAAACAGATCAACTGCGGTCTGATGGAAAACTACTCCGTAGAATATACTGCTCAGAAATTAAGAGAATTATGCCAGAGAGCAGGAAAATACATCATCGGTGTTGAGCCAATGCCATACAGCGGAATCCCGGATATGAAAAAAGGCTGGGCAGTTGTAAAGGCAGCTGACTGCGAGAATGCAAAACTGATCATGGATACCTGGCACTGGGTAAGAGCAAATCAGCCGGTTGACCTTTCTGTGATCGAAGACATCCCGGCAGACAAGATCGTATCCATCCAGATCAACGATGTATGGGAAAGACCATATGCAACAACAATCTTAAGAGACGAATCCATGCATGACCGTCTTGCTCCCGGAACAGGAATCGGATGTACAGCAGCGTTCGTTAAGATGGTAAAAGAAAAAGGAATCAAACCAAACGCAATCGGTGTAGAAGTCATCAGCGATGCAATCCTTGCAAAAGGACTTGAATATGCTGCAAACCATACATATGAGAACACAAAGAAAGTGCTTGAGGAAGCATGGCCGGAGGTTCTTCAGTAAAAAGAAAAGGAGAAGGTTACATGAAATTCAATGCAATGTTTCAGCCGATCAACATCGGTCCAATGACAGTAAAGAACCGCTTCGTAGTTCCGCCAATGGGAAACAACTTTGCAAACACAGACGGAAGCATGAGCGAACAGTCCGCTGCTTATTATCGTGAAAGAGCAAAAGGCGGCTTCGGTCTGATCACAATCGAAGCAACAGTAGTACATAAAGGCGCAAAGGGTGGCCCTCGCAAGCCATGTCTTTATGATGACTCCACAATCGAAAGCTTCCGCAAGGTAGTAGATGCCTGTCATGCAGAGGGAGCAAAGGTTTCCGTACAGCTTCAGAATGCAGGCCCTGAAGGAAATGCAAAGAACGCAGGTGCACCGATCGAGGCAGCTACAAGCATTCCCTCAGACTGCGGAAGAGACACACCAAAGGAAGTTACAACTGAAGAAGTTTATGAACTGGTAAAAGGCTATGGCCTCGCAGCAAAGAGAGCCATGGAAGCAGGCGTAGATGCAGTTGAAATCCATATGGCACACGGCTATCTGGTAAGCACCTTCCTTTCTCCGAGAACAAACAAGAGACTGGACGAATTTGGTGGTTCCTTTGAGAACAGAATGCGTTTCTCCCGTCTGATCATCGAAGAAGTTAAGAAGATGACAGAAGGAAAGATCGCAGTTCTTGCAAGAATCAACAGCTGTGATGAAGTACCGGGCGGTCTTGATGTGCATGACAGTGCTGCGATCGCTGCATATCTGGAAGGATGCGGACTGGATGCCATCCATGTATCCAGAGCTGTTCACATCCGCGATGAATTTATGTGGGCACCGACAGTCACACACGGCGGTTTCTCCGCTTCTCAGGTAGAAGAGATCAAACGTGCCGTATCTATCCCGGTGATCACAGTAGGACGTTATACAGAACCGCAGTTTGCGGAATTAATGGTAAAAGAAGGACGCTGTGACCTGGTTGCATTCGGACGTCAGAGCCTTGCAGATCCTTATATGCCATTAAAAGCGCAGGAAGAAAGACTGGAGGATATGATCCCATGTATCGCATGTCTTCAGGGCTGCGTGGCAAACATGTATGCAGGAAACCCTGTATGCTGTCTTGTAAACCCATTCCTTGGACATGAAGCTGAGGGCATTGCTCCTGCAGAAAAAGCTAAGAAAGTAATGGTAATCGGCGGCGGTGTTGCAGGTCTTTGCGCTGCATTTATCGCACAGGAAAAAGGTCATCAGGTAACACTTTATGAAGCAAGTGATAAACTTGGCGGAAACATGAGACTGGCTGCTTACCCGCCGGGAAAAGGTGACATCACAGGTATGATCAGAAGCTATATCGTAAAATGCGAAAAAGCCGGCGTAAATATCAAGATGAACACAAAAGTAACAGCTCAGATGTTAAAAGAAGATACACCGGATGCTGTTATCCTCGCAACAGGATCTGAAACATTAGTTCTTCCATTTATCAAAGGTATCCATAATCCTGATATCGTATATGGTGTGGACTGTCTGGAAGGAACACGTCCGGTAGGACATAAAGTTTTAGTTGTAGGTGGAGGTATGGTAGGTGCTGAGACAGCAGATTTCCTTGCTGAACAGGGACATGAAGTATCTGTTATCGAGATGAGAGATGCGATCGGACCAGACGTAATCCACGAGCATCGTATCTTCCTTATGGAAGCCTTCGAAAAATACGGAATCGAGCAGATTACAAGCGCTGCTGTATCTGAAATCTTCTCAGATGGAGTAAGCTACAAGAATGCAGCTGATAAGTCTGATGAGACTATCTATGAAGCAAGAGGATTCGATACTGTAGTTCTTTCTATGGGATTCAGCTCCCGTTATACACACCGCGATGGTCAGAATGTTGTATATGACTTCGCTGATGAATTAAAGGACATCGTTCCGGAAGTTCATGTAGTAGGTGATGCAGTAAGAGCACGTCGTGCACTGGATGCTACAAAAGAAGCTTATGATGTGGCATTAAAACTTTAATCATTATATATAGAAATTGTAAGAAATGTGTATGTGACAGCTCGTAGTATGCGGGCTGTTATGAATAAAAGAAAACCAGGAGGGTTAAGATCATGGAAAAAAGAATTTCCGGACATACAGGCTTAATGGCATTATTTGGAACACCAGTTGGACATTCAGGATCTCCTGCAATGTACAACTTCAGCTTCCAGCATGATGGCTTAGATTATGCTTATATGGCATTTGACGTAACAGAAGAGGAAATGCCAAAAGTATTCGAGTCTATTCGTTTATTAAATATGCGTGGTGGTAACTTCACTATGCCATGCAAGAACATCGCAGCACAGCTGGTAGATAAGCTGTCACCTGCAGCTGAGATTATCGGAGCCTGCAATGTATTTGTTAACGATGACGGAGTGATCACAGGACACATTACAGACGGTGTCGGATTTGTTAAGAATCTGGAACTCAACGGAGTACCTGTAAAAGACAAAAAGGTTGTTGTTCTTGGAGCAGGCGGAGCTGCTACAGCAATTCAGGTTCAGCTGGCACTAGACGGAGCAAAAGAAGTAAATATCTTCAATATTAAAGATAAATTTTTCGAAAGAGCAGAAGGAACAAAGGCCAAATTAGCTGAAAAGTGCCCAGAGTGTGTAGTTACAGTAGACGACCTTGACGACAAGGCAAAACTGGAAGAAGCAATCAAAGCATGTGATATTCTTGTAAATGCTACAATTATGGGAATGAAACCACACCAGGATGTAACACTGGTAGATAAATCATTATTCCGTAAGGATCTGGTTGTTGCAGATACTGTATACAGCCCGGAAAAAACAAAGATGATCCTGGAAGCAGAAGAAGCAGGATGCAAGGCAATTGGCGGAGTAGGAATGCTTCAGCAGCAGGGAGCAGTAAACTATGGGCTGTTCGTAGGAAAAGAAATGCCGCTTGCTGAGTATCAGGAATTTCAGAAAGCACAGGCAAAATAAAACAACTTGATAAAGGAGAATGAGGGAATGAAAGCAAAGAAATATTTATGGTCTATCATCTGTGTATATTTTTGCTATCTGACACATGGTATTCAGGCAATCATTTTAAGCCAGAATAATGTGAATTTCGCAAAACAGTGGGGATTCAATATGTCAGATCCGCAGTCGGCAGCATATGCAGCAGGACTTGCAGCAGTAAGTACCGCAGTAGCATGGACTGGATTTGGTAAATTCGTAAGCGTATGGATCGGTGGAGAGATCTCAGACCGTGTCGGACGTAAGAAACTGATGATCGGTGGAGCAGCGTTATATATTATCTGCTTCCTTGGATTCTTATTTACTAAGAGTGCACTGGTTGCTTCTGTATGCGGTTTTGCATCTGGAGTTGCAACTTCTGGATTCTGGGATGCTTCAGGATATCCTGCAGTACAGGAAGCTTATCCGGCAGCACCTGGATCAGCACTTGTAGGAATCAAATTCTTCGTTTCACTGTCAGGTATGGTATATCCACTTCTGGTTGTACATAACGCAAACAGCGGAAACTGGAAATTAAATGTTATGATTCCGGTAGTTATGTCAATTATCTGTCTGGTACTTGCAATTATCGCACCATTCGTATATGATGATCAGAAGAAGGCATCAGAAGGAACTGATGGCAAATCAAAAGATGCAGTGCAGGCAGAGATCGATGCAGCGAAAGCAGCAATGCTTACAAAGCCAGGAAAATTTGTAGTATTTCTGGTAATGTTTTATGCATTCCTTTGCATGGCAATCATGTATGGTGCTCAGCAGTATACAAAGGCTTTCGGTCTTGCATACTGTGGACTTAGTGAAATGCAGGCAGCATCTATGACAACAATGTATCAGGTTGGTTCTATCGTTGCCGTAGCATTCTGGGCTGTAATGATGAGTAAGTTAAAATGGCATCCATTAAAAGTGTTAATCGTTGATGCGGTTATCACAGCAGGATCACTTTTAGCAGTACTTTTAGTACATCAGGTAGCAATCGTTTATATCGCAATCTTAATTCTTGGATTTGGTTGTGCAGGCGGTGCTTTACAGACAGGTCTTTCTGTATTACAGGAATTCGTACCTGGACCAAAAGGACGTAACACAGGTATCTACTATACATTCATGGGTGCTGCTTCTTATCTTATGCCTGTAATTGTAGCAAAATTAACAGTCATTTCCGGTGAAAGCAAAGCGGTATACACATTAATGACTCTTATGTTTATCTTAGCAGTTGTTCAGGTAGTAGTTCCAAATACCTTCTTGTATCTTAAGATGAGGTACAGTGTTGCTACTACCTGAACAACTGCTAAGATAAACA
>OIBX01000497.1_pt1 | contig 13961 bp, 10 predicted proteins | sample 1581151 | NCBI WGS metagenome assembly OIBX01 (sample SAMEA3882527, study PRJEB24775) | human gut metagenome | biome: human-associated habitat; feature: intestine environment; material: feces | place: Netherlands | collected 2009/2010 | reverse complement strand
TCACAGGCAGAAAGAGTCCCCTTTTTGTTTGCCCGGCAGACCGTTTCTTTTACCCCCCAAGCCCATTCCCACAAACAAACGGCGCAAGATGCTTAAGGCACGCTGCCTCACTGTGGGGTAAATGCGGTCATAAGTTCGGGTCTTAGGATTATAAATATAGTAGACTTTACGCATCTAATTCTGCTTTTTGAAGTTTTTAATGCACAACACATCAATATTTTGCACAATTCTTGACGACAAAAATAATAAAACCAATTATCTTTGCAAATCCTTTTTGAGAATATTAACTAGAAGACAATATATTATAAGCGACATGATGACAGCTAAAGAAATTAGAGATTCTTTCAAAAGCTTTTTCGAGTCGAAAGGACACCAGATTGTCCCATCGGCTCCGATGGTCATTAAAGATGACCCCACATTGATGTTCACCAATGCAGGTATGAACCAGTTCAAAGACATTATTCTGGGCAACCACCCGGCCAAATACAAAAGAGTCGCGGACTCACAAAAATGTTTGCGTGTAAGCGGCAAGCACAATGACCTGGAAGAAGTGGGACATGATACCTACCACCATACTATGTTCGAAATGCTGGGCAACTGGTCTTTCGGAGATTACTTCAAGAAAGAAGCTATCTCTTGGGCATGGGAATATCTGGTAAATGTACTGAAGATAGATCCGAAAGATCTGTATGCCACCGTATTCGAAGGAAGTCCCGAAGAAGGACTGGAACGGGACAACGAAGCCGCCTCTTACTGGGAACAGTTCCTGCCGAAAGACCATATCCTCAATGGCAACAAACATGACAACTTCTGGGAAATGGGTGATACAGGTCCCTGCGGCCCGTGTTCCGAAATCCATATCGACTCACGTTCGGAAGAAGAAAAAGCTCAAATCCCCGGCAACCAACTGGTAAATAAGGATCATCCGCAAGTAATCGAGATCTGGAATCTTGTATTCATGCAGTTCAACCGCAAAGCAGACGGTTCACTGGAAGGTCTTCCCGCCAAAGTGATCGATACCGGTATGGGATTCGAACGTTTGGTGCGCACACTGCAAGGCAAGACATCCAACTATGACACTGATGTGTTCCAACCGATACTGAAAGCCATTGCCGAAATGGCAGGAACCACCTATGGTCAAGACAACCAGAAAGATATCGCCATGCGCGTTATAGCCGACCATATCCGTACCATCGCATTCTCAATCACCGACGGCCAGTTGCCCAGCAACGCAAAAGCCGGCTATGTAATCCGCCGTATCCTCCGCCGTGCCGTCCGTTACGGATATACTTTCCTGGGACAGAAACAAGCATTCATGTACAAGCTGCTGCCTGTATTGATTGAGAATATGGGCGAGGCCTATCCGGAGTTGAACGCACAGAAAACACTGATCGAGAAAGTGATCAAAGAAGAAGAAGAATCTTTCCTGCGCACACTGGAAACAGGTATCCGTCTGTTGGACAAGACTATGAACGATGCCAAAGCTGCCGGAAAAAAAGAGATCAGCGGTGTGGATGCCTTTACATTATATGACACTTTCGGTTTCCCCCTCGACCTGACAGAACTGATTCTCCGCGAAAACGGCATGACTGTAAACGAAGAAGAGTTCAACGCCGAAATGCAGAAACAAAAAGAACGCGCCCGTAACGCGGCAGCCGTTGAAACCGGCGACTGGATCACCATAAAGGAAGGTGACACCCACTTTGTAGGTTATGACTTTACCGAATATGAAACCAGCATCCTGCGCTATCGCCAGATCAAGCAGAAAAACCAGACACTGTATCAAATTGTACTGAGCGATACTCCTTTCTATGCCGAAAGTGGTGGTCAGGTAGGTGATACAGGGGTGATCGTAAGCGAATTCGAAACCATTGAAATCATTGACACCAAGAAGGAAAACAACCTTCCTATCCATATCACCAAAAAACTGCCCGAACACCTTGACGTTCCGATGATGGCTTGTGTAGATACAGAAAAACGTGCCGCCTGTGCCGCCAACCACTCTTGTACTCACTTGCTGGACGAAGCGTTGCGCCAGGTATTAGGAACTCACGTAGAACAAAAAGGTTCTTTGGTAACCCCTGAGTCATTACGTTTCGACTTCTCTCACTTCCAGAAAGTGACTGACGAGCAACTTCGTGAAGTGGAACATTTGGTAAATGCCAAAATCCGTGAGAACATCCCTTTGACGGAATACCGCAATCTTCCTATCGAAAAGGCAAAAGAACTGGGTGCTATTGCTTTGTTCGGTGAAAAATACGGTGATGAGGTACGTGTTGTCCAATTCGGAAACTCTATTGAATTCTGTGGAGGTACCCACGTTCCGGCTACAGGCAAGATCGGTATGGTCCGTATTATCAGCGAAAGCTCTGTTGCTGCCGGTGTGCGCCGTATCGAAGCTATCACGGGTGCCAAAGTAGAGGAATTGATGGATACGGTCCAAGATACGCTGAATGACTTGAAGGCATTGTTCAACAATGCCCCCGATCTGAAAGTCGCCATCCGCAAGTATATTGACGAAAATGCAGGATTGAAGAAGCAGGTGGAAGAGTTCATGAAAGAAAAGGGCGCCGCACTGAAAGCCAGACTGGTAGAGAATGCCAAAGAAATAAATGGTGTGAAAGTGGTGAAAGCCATCATTCCGATGTCTGCCGACGTAGTGAAAGATATTGCCTTCCAGCTGAAAGGTGAGATTCCTGCCAATCTGTTCGTTGTAATAGGTAGTGTGGACAACAACAAACCGATGCTGACTGTCATGATTAGCGAAGACTTGGTAAAAGCCGGACAGAATGCAGGCAAACTGGTCCGTGAAGCAGCCAAACTGATTCAAGGCGGCGGCGGTGGTCAGCCCCACTTCGCAACGGCAGGCGGTAAGAATCCCGACGGTCTGAATGCGGCTGTTGATAAAGTGATAGAGCTGGCTGCATTGTAATCTATTCGAATTTCGTCCATATTTCGTATATATCAAAACTCCGCCATCTGGTCTGAAAGCCGATGGCGGAGTTTTTTTATCTGGTTTACTAAGCCTTTTCTTCTTTATGGATAAGGGAAATAAAAAGGAAGATTTCTATCTCCCAAGCCTTTGGAGTTATCTCCATAGCCTTTGGAGTTAACTCCATAAGCTTGGGAGTTAACTCCAAAGGTTATGGAGATAGAATACAAACGTTCAAAAAGGCTTAGCCATAAAGAAAAAAACATTAACCAAACGGTTGAAAACATATCATCAGTCATTAACACCTCACTGACTGCCCGCTCATTCCGTCTGCTCCTTCGGCCAGTTCACTAGATACAGAATTTCCGTAGCACGGGTGAAAGCCGTATACAGCCAACGGAAATAATCCGGAGTCAACATATCCTCCGTCATATAACCCTGATCCAAAAAGACCCGTTTCCACTGGCCACCCTGCGCTTTGTGACAAGTAACGGCATACGCATATTTCACCTGCAAGGCATTGTAATGAGGATCGGCTTTCATTTTCTTCATCCGCTCACGTTTCACTGTTATATCAGCATAATCCTCCAATACCGAATAAAACAACTTGTCATTCAATTCTTTAGGCAGTGCGGGTGTTTCAGTATGCAAGGTATCCAACAAAAGTTTCACCTCCAGTTCCATACCATCATAGTCGGGGAACGCCAGCACCACATCGGCAAAACGAAAGCCGTATGCCTCACGCACCCGACGGACACGGCGAACCACAGCTATATCTCCATTGGCTATAAAATCAATCTCCTTACAACCCTCCGTCCAAAAATAGTTATTCTTCGCCACCATCAGCAGGTCACCGCTGTTCAGCTCATCCTCCCGAAACAGAATCGTATTCCTAATTCCCTTATTATAAATATTCGCCCGTTTATTGGAACGGCAGACCACAATCGTTTCGTCCATACCTGCCTGACCGTAACAATCATTGATTACCTCAATCAGCTCACTACCAGAAACCATCCGGATATCCGGAAACCTTTCCACACGGACAGAAGGCAAAGTGAGAAAATTTTCCTCGGATATGTAGCGGCGCAATTCTGTCGCATTCCAAAGAATCCCCGAATCATGCATCTGACGAACCACCTCAGTGAGCTGCGCCTCATATACTTCCATGCCATACCCGCGTAACTTATCGGCCGAAAGAGCCGGACTCTCCTCCTCTCCCACCGGAGGAAGCTGCGCCGTATCTCCTATCAGCATCAGACGGCAACCTGTTCCGGCATATACATATTGAATCAAGTCGTCCAGCAAACGCCCTGTACCAAAGACCGCCCCCGCCAATCCGTCATTAGCGATCATCGACGCCTCATCCACAATAAACAAAGTATGCTGATGCAGGTTATCATCCAAAGAAAAGTTGTCCAGGTCATTTGAAAAGTTGCGCTGGCGGTAAATCTTCTTATGGATAGTATAAGCTGGATGCTGTGCATAATGTGAAAAGACTTTAGCCGCCCTTCCCGTCGGAGCAAGCAGAACACACTTTTGCTGTAACTGGTCCAAGGTCTTCACCAATGCTCCGATAAGGGATGTTTTACCCGTACCGGCATATCCCTTTAAGAGAAAAACCGAGTCCGATTGGCGGAAAAAGAGAAAATCTGCTAAAAATTTAACAGCTTTTTCTTGTTCTAAAGTTGGTTTATATAGAAAATTTCCCTTAATTTGCTGCACTAAATAACTATTAATCATAATTGCGTAATAAAAAGTTCCTTGAACTGTGCGTTATTAGATTTATTTGTTTTATTTTTGCGATGCGAATATAAACTAAAAAAAACACATATTTATCATGAAAACAGTTATTAATATTGTATTGGCTGCTTGCGTTATCGGTTTGATATACGTTTGCTACGGCAGTATCATGGGACCGATCAACTTCGATGACGCTAAAAAGACTAGAGAGAAACAAGTTATTGCACGCTTAATTGACATCCGTAAGGCACAGTTGGAATACCGTAACCTGCACAATGGACGATATACTGCAAGCTTCGACACCTTGATTGATTTCGTCAAAACTGCAAAACTTCCGTTTGTAAAGAAAGAAGGAGTTTTGTCTGATACACAACTGGAAGCCGGTATGACTGAAAAGAAAGCGATGGCAATCATCAACAAAGCCAAAAAGACCGGTAACTGGAAAGAAGTTGAAAAAGAAGGTTTGATGAACTTCAAACGTGATACTTTATGGGTTGCCGTAACAGATACAATCTATGCTCCGGGCTTCAACGCAGACTCTTTGAGATATGTTCCCTTCGGAAACGGCGTACAATTTGAGATGGTTACCCGCAGCGATACTACCAAATCGGGTGCTCCTTTGAACTTGTTCCAAGCTCAAACTCCGTATGAAACATATTTGGGCGGCTTGAATACTCAAGAATTGGCTAACCTTAAAGACCTTCAGACCAAATTGGGTAAATATTGCGGTTTAAGAGTGGGTGATATCGAACAGCCTAACAATAACGCAGGTAACTGGGAATAAGAATGACTGAACGTATCGATTTTACAAAATCGGAACAATATACATTATCCATCCGCCTCAGTGCGGATGGATTTTCTTTTTCTATCTATAACCCACTGACAGATAATGATTTCTGCTTTGTTCCGCATCCGGTCAACACCGGATATTCCATGACGGCCAATCTGAAAGATATGCTGACTAAAACAGAAGCGCTGAAGTATCCGTATAAACGGGTTAACATCTTGTATGACTCCCCCCGTTTCACCCCTGTTCCTTTGGAATTATTCGAAGACGAACAGATGGATACAATTTTCTATCATAATTTTCCTAAAGCTAAAGGAAATAACGAGATTGTACTTTGCAATGTCCTGGGAAGAAGCAATGTGGTAATACTTTTTGCTATGGACAAACATACCCATTTGTTACTGACTGAACATTTTCCTACAGCTCGTTTCTTCTCCACCGCCAGCCCGCTGACTGAATATTTCGCCCGGAAAAGCCGGTTGGGTAACAGCCGGAAACTATATACATACATACGCGAGCAACAAATGGAAGTTTTTTGTTTTGATAAGGGCAACTTATTACTGATCAACTCATTTCCATGCAAACAAACCACAGACCGTGTGTATTACCTATTATATGTATGGCAACAATTAAATTATAATCAGGAAAGAGACGAGCTGCACTTGACAGGAATATTAGAGGACAAAGAAGAATTACTGAAAGAGTTGCGCAATTATCTGCGCCAGGTATTCGTCATCAGCCCCAAAGCGGAATTCAACCGCTCCGAGATAAGTAAAATAGAAGAGATACCTTTTGACATGCAAACCTTATTATTATGCGAGTAATCAGCGGTATATACAAACGGCGCCGTTTCGATGTGCCTCATACATTCAAGGCACGTCCGACAACGGATTTCGCCAAAGAGAACCTTTTCAATGTATTAAGTAACAATTATTTTGACTTCGAGGACGGAGTTACAGCCTTGGACCTTTTCGCCGGTACGGGCAGCATCAGTATAGAACTGGTTTCACGCGGTTGTGACCGGGTTATTTCAGTAGAAAAAGATCCCCAGCACCTTTCTTTCATCTCACAGGTGATGCGTGAAGTGAAGACCGACAAATGTTTTCCTATCCGTGCTGATGTCTTTAGATTTATAGACAAATGCAGCGAGCAATTTGATTTCATCTTCGCCGACCCTCCATACGCCTTGAAAGAGTTGGAAAGCATCCCCACCCGTATTTTCGAAAGCGGGATTTTAAAGGAAGACGGATTACTGGTACTGGAACATGGCAAAGAGAATCATTTTGAGGATGACCCCCATTTTATTGAGCGCCGTGCATATGGCAGTGTGAACTTCTCTTTCTTCAAAGCAACGGTGCCAGCAACCGGACAATAGATTCTTGTGCTTTTTGATACCAAGGACGCTTTATCCATGTTTTTCTCTGCAACAGGATGGCGTCCTTCTGGTCTTGCAGGAAAATACCTTTCAACAGCAATGCTGAGGACGGATCATACATAAAGGCATTCACCTCAAAATTATGCTCAAAGCTACGGAAGTCCATATTTGTAGAACCTACCGTAGAAAGAGTATCATCACTGACCATCAGCTTGGAATGCAAAAAACCTTTCTGATAAAGGTAAATCCTGACACCCGCACGCATGATATCATCCAAATAAGATAACGAACCTAAATGTGTTATCCATGTATCGGCACGTGCCGGTATCATAATGCGAACATCCACGCCTGCCAAAGCTGCCGTTTTCAATGCCATCAGAATAGGTTCGGTAGGCAACAGGTAAGGTGTTTGTATATAAAAATACTTTCGGGAGCTGCTGATAGCTATCAGTAGCCCTTGCATAATATCCCGCCATTCGCCTACAGGATCGGAAGTGACAATCTGTATCAGAGCCTTTCCAAAGATTCCGACTTCGGGGAAATAACGGGAGGAAGTGATAAGGGTACGGTCTACTACATACCAATCGGTCAAAAAAGCAGTCTGTAACCCATATACCGCTTTTCCTTCTATTTTAATGTGAGTATCCCGCCATATCCCCCATGGAAAGCCTTTCATATAGCGCAAAGCAATGTTCATCCCTCCCGTATAAGCCACACGACCGTCGATTACTACTATTTTACGGTGATTACGATAATTTACCTTACTGGTAAATAAAGGAAAACGGACTTTCAAAAAACTGCGTGCCTCAATACCTGCTCCCCGCATTTCATCAAAAAAAGCATGGGGAACTTTCCAGCAGCCCACATCGTCATATAGTAAACGCACTTCTACTCCCTGCCGCGCTTTATCTATCAACAAATCGCGCAGCAACCTGCCTGCCGGATCATCCTCAAAAATATAAAACTGCAAATGGATGTGATGCTTTGCCTTACTGATTTCTTTCATCAATGAATACAGCATGGAATAACCATCCGTAAAAACTTCCGTCGCATTTCCTTCAAAGGGCAAAGCATTATTCACTTTCCGGAAAAAACGCATCAACTGGTGCTGTTCATCAGGACACTTAAACGCCTTTTGCGCCTGGTATTCTGCCATGGGACGTTTTATGAGACGGGTGAACCCTTTCTTGCTGATCAATTTCTCCTTACGTGTGCTTCTGCCGAAAAAGAAATAGAACACAAGCCCCACAATGGGCAGGAAAAAGAGCACAAGTACCCATGCCATTGTTTTAACGGGATTACGATTATCAAGTATCACTATAAAGATAGTTCCGATGATAATCACAAAATAAAGCACGTTAAAAGCAACAGCAAAGATTTCATTAAAGATACTCCACTCTACCATATAATTCCAGTAATTTACTTATAAGCAAACTTATAAAAAAAATCCCAACCTATAACAATATAGATTGGGAAAAGATTAAGATATAGTTTCATTTAAAAAGGACGCCGGCCATGTCTTCCCGGACCGGGACCAAAACCGGGACCGCCGAATCCCCTATGGCTATTCATCATCTTGTCACGGGCGGCTTTACTTCCAAAAATATTCAGACGATAGATAAAATGTACCATACAATAACTGTTGATACTGTTGTATTCGGTAACCGAACGTACATCCGCAGTCAAAGAACGGCTGATATTGCTCTGTTGTTTTAAGATGTCGTACATTTCAAAACTAACAGTTGCAGCTCCTTTCAATAGACTTTGTGCTATTTGGGCATTCCAAATCAGTTCATTATTGTTCAAACTGGCATCATCATATCCTCTACGGGACTGGTTGGTGATATTAGTAGACAATGTCATCTGCCATGGTAAAGTGACATTGGTACTCGCTCCATATGAGAATGTATATGGATTCTGGTTCTTTTCAGGACGCAGCTTGCTACGTTCCGCTGTATACTCAATAGAACCATTCAATGAAAATTCAAACCAGTCATTCCGATAGGACCCATTCAGATTCTCCGCCAAAGTCAAACCGGTAGTCGTATTCTTATCATCATGCAATGTTTCCTTATTGTATAAGAACGCTACCTGATTCCGGTAGCTCACACGAGAAAAAGAATTTATAGTAAACTTTTTATTCTTCAAAGCCGAATTAAAACCGAACAATCCAAACGCATTCCAGTTTCCATTGATATTCTGAGGAGTTGAAGTAGTACCACCCGTATTCTCATCATATACCGTACTATTACTGATACTATTCTGAGTAGCAGTGAAATTTACATGAGTCATTATGCCACGCTGCTTCTCGGCATTATAAGTGTTATAAAACAAACGCATGGTATGGGCAAACGAAGGCTTCAAACCTGGATTACCCACACGGATATTCAACGGATTGGAATTATCGACAATCGGCAACAGGTTTTCCATACTAGGCTGGCTACTACGCCCACGATAAGTGATACGCAACTGACTTACTTTGGAGAAGCGATAACGAAAATCCAGATTCGGAGCAAAATTAAATACCGTTCTTGTGGTATCAGTCATGTAATCTCCCTTCTTATAGGACAATTTCGTATTTTGAGGCTGTAAGGACATGCCGGCACTCAACTGATATTTCTCCCGGATAAATCGTAGTCCCAAAGAAATATCATGATTAAAGTATTTATATTCAGCATCCTTACTCAAGCTATCCACATAAGCAGTTTCATAGTTTTCGGGTAATCCGTCATTTATATCCCAAGGATACCCCAAATCGTATGTCGATTTATCACTCTTGCTATTCTTATATTGGAATCTATAACTAAATTGCAGGAAAGTAGCCCGTGCTATAGGTTCGCTATAAGTAAACTGTGCTGTATAATTATAATTTTTAGTAGGCATCGTAATGTATTGATTACGATGTTCTATAGAATCCCCTCCTAAATAGTTCTTTATCTGATAATAACGGGTTTCCGATTGAGCATACTGATCGCTGTCATCATCTCCATATCCAAATGAACCACGGAATGTAATGTTACGTCCCTCATTATTCAGTTTCCGGTTCAGCTGCAATGTTGCATTAGCCGACAAACTATTTGATTTGGACAGATTATGTTCATTGGTAGCATTAATGCGAGTATCCCTTAACGGATCATCAGACTCTATATTGTCAAAGTTCAAATAATCATTGGGATTTACCACATACTGATAAGGATCCTCATTAAAAGTACCTGACTCTGCAACTGAAGCTCCCCTTGTCTTGTCATAAGAAACATTCGGCCGGAAAATAATATTGGTCATTGAATCGGGACGCCATTCCATACGGAAATCTGCCTTGAAACCTGTTTCCTTATTACTATTGGCTTTGTTTGAATTGGAATAAGAATCCCCCGACTGCAAAAAACGCTGTGAAGATCCGACTGTTACTACATCTGCATCACGATAGTTGTAACGCATACTACCTCCCAATTCCAGTTTTTCTGTTTCTGTAGCAAAATTCGCTCCTAGCATTTTAGTCGCGTTCAATCCATTGTTACGCCTCCAACGAGGTCCTCCTCCCGAAAATCCCTGATCATTCACATTATTGGCGGAACCAATAATAGAAACCTGAGTTTTATCATAAAAACGGTTAATCATAGCTCTTCCTGTATAACGGTCTTCCGTTCCGGCGCCTAAATCCACGTTTCCAAACCAGCCTTGATTCATCCCTTTCTTCACCGTCAAATCGAGCACTGTTTCCTCCTCACCATCATCAATACCCGTAATGCGTGCCAAATCGGATTTCTTATCATAGGTTTTCAGTTTTTCCACCATATCGACTGGCAAATTCTTCAAACCGGTCTTCACATCACCGCCAAAAAACTCTTTGCCATCTACCATAATCTTTTTTACTTCCTTACCATTGATTTTGATATTACCATCGTCATCTATTTCTGCTCCCGGAAGTTTTTTCACCAATTCTTCCAACATCGCCCCCTCAGGAGTACGATAAGCAGAAGCGTTATAGCCAATAGTATCTTCTGAAATGGTTACCTGCGGAGCCTCGGCTACAATAACCGCCTCACCCAACATGATAGCATCGGTGGGTAAAGTGATCGTTCCAATATTAACACTCGGTTTACCAGCTGTCAGCTGCAAAGATTTTTCCTGAGTAAGGTAACCTACAAATGAAATTTTAAGTACATATTTCCCCGGACGGGCAGCAATAAAGAATACTCCGTTGTTATTGGTAACATTTCCTACCACCATTGTACTATCGGGTAGAGAAAGTAACTGTACGGTAGCTTGTCCAACCGGGCTTTTATCATCACCATCAATCACAGATCCCGTCACGGTTATGCGCTTGCCACTTTGCGCCCAAGAGAGAGTTGCACAGGTACATACCAGTAACAACAATAATACTAACTTCTTCATTTTTTCTTTTTCCTTGAAATTTTAATGCCTAATGTCCTTTGGACACTCTTGTCGACAAAAGGTTTAACGGAAAAATGTATTTATTTCTTAAACAATCGGTCAACCCGGCTTTTTTGTACACCAAATTCCAGACAAATAACATTAAAAACCATATAAACTATAGCAATGGAATTATCCGCTTCTTCCAGATTTCCATTATATACTCCTCTGACCAACATTACAATATAATAAATGCCCAACAAATAAATAGCATAACAAATAGCCTTGATACGTATTCGGGAAATCTTCTCATTCTCATCCTTCACTTTTGCCAAGAAGATCATAAACAAAGAAAACCAGATAAGTAACTTGATAGAAGCCTTTGTAAACAACAGGTTACTATCGTTTATCATGCCAAACATAAACATGAACAACGGTACGAAAACAGACAACAACAGAACAACATATCCCATCGTCCTACAATAAACCGGTAAAATTCCTTTCATTATTTTATATTTTAACGTACAAAAGTAATTATTTGTAAGCAAAGAACGGTCATCTTTTTGCTTTTTTACCTAAATTTGCAGGCAAATAATAGAAAATATGAGTAAACAAGAAGTTATTATCTGCCATAACTTAGAAGAAAATCTCAATAAGGCAATAAACCAATGCCCACATGACAAATTATTTGTCTTGGCTGACGAACATACACGTGAACTTTGCATTCCTGTTTTATCAGAATTTGATTGTATTAAAAATGCCCATTTTATTTATATAGGGGCTGAAGATGTGCACAAAAACTTGGAAACACTGGCATATGTATGGAAAGAGTTGGGAGATAAAGGTGCAAGCCGTCATTCGCTACTTATCAATTTAGGTGGAGGGATGGTTACAGATTTAGGAGGATTCGCCGCATCAACTTTCAAACGAGGGATCAAATATATTAATATTCCTACCACACTGCTGGCTATGGTTGATGCATCTGTAGGAGGCAAGACCGGAATCAATTTCAACGGATTAAAGAATGAGATCGGAGTCTTCTCTCCTGCCGAAAGTGTATTGATTGACGCTAATTTTCTAAAATCACTGGATATTCGCAATCTATTGTCCGGATACGCTGAAATGTTGAAACATGGTCTTATCAGCACCCATGATCATTGGATAGAATTGTTGAAATTTGACTTCAACAATATAGATTACAAGGTCTTACAGAGTTTAGTCGGAAAATCTGTACAGATTAAAGAAGATATAGTGGAACAGGATCCTTTTGAAAGAGGAATCCGCAAAGCTTTAAATCTGGGACACACCGTAGGGCATGCTTTTGAAAGTCTGGCATTAGAAACACAGCATCCGATATTACATGGTTACGCTGTGGCATGGGGAATAGTTTGTGAACTTTATTTCTCCCATATCAAAACTGGTTTTCCTAAAGACAAGCTACGTCAGACCATCCTGTTCGTCAAAGAACATTATGGAGTTATGCCTTTTAATTGCAAACAATATGAACGCCTCTATGAATTCATGAAACATGATAAGAAAAACTCAGCAGGCATTATCAATTTCACTCTATTAACTGAAATAGGAAATATACAGATTAATCAATCGGCAAGTAAAGACGAAATTTTTGAAATGCTGGATTTTTATCATGAATCCATGGGTTGCTGATCTCCCTTCAAACAGATGGAAAGGATTGTACAAACTTTCCATCTGTCCGATACAATAAAAACATCTTTTATTTATTCCCAATTACAATCGATCAAACTTTTAACAATCAAGCAATTAGAGTATTTATAATACATTAGTTAAAAAACAGGCCAATCATTTAAAAAAGACAAATATAAAGCACCTTTTTTCCGTAAAATTGTTCCTAAATACCATTGATCAACTTTTCAATGCTTCAGAAACCCTATTTTTGCATTATATAATTGGTTGGTATAAATGTTATATAAGGAATTTGAAAAGAATAGAGAAGATATATTAGAGAATGAATTTTGCATGCAATCTAATGCATCAACATTGCCCATTACAGATTGCCCTTCTTATACCCCTATATGTACTATTGGAATCTGTATACAAGGAAATGCTAAAATAAGAATGGATTCTCAAGAATATACTATACACCCACATGATGTTTTTGTCTTTATGCCGGGACTGCTAGTCTCAGTCATAGAGACAAGTCCTCATTTCACAACAAACTATTTTACACTTTCAAACACATTTTTCTATGATGTAATAAAAACTATCAGGAGTTTTTCTCCTCAATTTTTCTCTTACATGAAATCTCGTTTCCTTTATCCCTTGCCGGAACAAGAGATGCAGTATTTCATGAATTATTATACGTTACTGAAGAGTCGGATCAAACTTCCCAAAAGTTTTTCCAGAGAAGCAATTATAGCTCTGCTAAGAATTATATTCCTAGATTTATATAACGATTTTGAAAATTACATCAATCATAGAAATAATACAAGTACAACACGTAAAGAAGATTTAACGCATAGATTCTATACGCTAATGATGGACAACTACAGAGAGCATAAAGAGGTTATCTTTTATGCCGACAAACTTCATGTTTCTTCCAAATATCTGTCTGAAGTAGTTAAAGAAACCAGTGGAAAATCTCCTAAGGACTGGATTATAGATTATTCATTACTGGAGATAAAAGAATTATTGAAAAACAGTTCTCTTAATATTCAGGAAATAACAATCAGAACTAAGTTCCTGAACCAGTCTGCTTTAGGTCGTTTTTTTAAAAG
>OIBX01000496.1_pt1 | contig 14006 bp, 10 predicted proteins | sample 1581151 | NCBI WGS metagenome assembly OIBX01 (sample SAMEA3882527, study PRJEB24775) | human gut metagenome | biome: human-associated habitat; feature: intestine environment; material: feces | place: Netherlands | collected 2009/2010 | reverse complement strand
AATTACATCAGAGATTAGGTACAACTATCATCTACGTAACACATGACCAGACAGAAGCTATGACACTGGGAACCAGAATCGTAGTTATGAACGCAGGTGTTGTTCAGCAGGTAGATACACCACAGGTACTTTATGATACCCCATGCAACCTCTTCGTTGCAGGATTCATCGGATCACCACAGATGAACTTCCTTGATGCTGTATGCCAGAAGAAGGGTGACAAAGTTGTCCTCAAAGTTGGACCGGCTGATATTGAACTTCCACCGGCAAAAGCAAAGAAACTTATCGATGGAGGATATGAAGGAAAGACTGTTGTCCTTGGAATCCGTCCGGAAGATGTACATGATGAGCAGATGTTTATCACATCTTCACCGAATACAGTTATTCAGGCTAAGATTCGTGTATATGAAATGCTTGGTGCTGAAGTTTATCTCCACTTTGATTATGAAGGAGCTACAATGACAGCCCGTGTTGATCCTAGAACAACAGCAAGAACAGGGGATACAGTTACATTTGCATTCGATGCTGAAAAGATCCATGTGTTCGACAAAGAGACAGAAAAGACAATTACAAACTAAGATGTGAAATTATTTGCCGGAGTTTCCGATTTTGGAGACTCCGGTTAAAATTTTCTTGACAATCGGGCTATTCGTGGTATATAGTTACGTTAATAAAGGGGAGTAACCTACGCAAGGGAATCCGCGTTTGTGGTGTCGTCAGTACGGTGGAAGCATCCGGTACCACAAGAAAATGGTGAGACTTTTATTGCATTATTTGTTGTGCAATAAGGGTTTCTTTTTTTGTACATTTTTATCGAAAGAGAGCTTCGTTGCATAAGAAATTCAGGAATGTGAATACTCAAAAACAGGAGGCGGAAAAGATGAAAGAAATTTATCAGTCATCGATAAAAGAAGTGCTTGGACAGATGGGAAGCAGAGAAGAGGGACTTACGATAAAAGAAGTGGAAAAGTCCCGTGAAAAATGTGGATGGAATGAGCTCGCGGAGGGAAAGAAAAAAAGTGTGCTGCAGATTTTTTTGGAGCAGTACAAGGATTTCCTGGTGATTATCCTGATTGCATCGGCGATTATTTCAGGAATTTTAGGAGACGCAGAAAGTGCGGCAGTTATTGTGATCGTCATTACAATGAATGCGATTTTGGGAACCGTGCAGACGGTAAAAGCAGAGCAGTCGCTTCAGAGCCTGAAAAAGCTTTCAGGACCGGAGGCGAAGGTTCTCAGGAATGGTACGGTGACACCGATTCCGGCAAGAGAACTGGTAGTTGGAGATGTGATCCTTCTGGAAGCCGGGGATTATGTTCCGGCAGACGGACGACTGATCGAGAACGCAAGTCTGAAGATCGATGAAAGTGCACTGACCGGGGAGAGTCTTGCAGTTGAGAAGAGCCTGGATGAAATCGAAGAGGAAGTGCCGCTTGGTGACCGGAACAATATGTTATTTTCGGGAAGCTTTGTTACTTACGGACGTGGAAAAGCCGTTGTGACAAGTGTAGGTATGCAGACAGAAGTCGGAAAGATTGCCGGACTTTTGAAATCAACATCTGAAAAGCAGACTCCGCTTCAGGTGAATCTGGAAGAGTTCGGAAAGAAGCTTTCGGTTCTGATCCTGGTATTTTGCGGAATCTTATTTGGAATCAGTGTATTTCGTGGAGAAAATATCGGAAGCGCGTTTATGTTTGCAGTAGCACTTGCGGTTGCAGCAATCCCGGAGGCATTAAGTTCAATTGTAACAATCGTTCTTTCTTTCGGAACGCAGAAGATGGCCAAGGAGCATGCAATCATTCGAAAACTGCAGGCGGTAGAAGGTCTTGGAAGTGTCTCCGTGATCTGTTCGGATAAAACCGGAACTCTCACGCAGAATAAGATGACTGTTGAAGATTATTATATAGAAGGCAGAAGAATCCGGGCAGATGAGATCGATATGGTAGATCCGGCACAGAGATTTCTGCTTGATTGCAGCATTTTATGTAACGATTCTACCAATGAAAATGGAGTGGAAATCGGAGATCCGACAGAGACAGCGCTGATCAATCTGGGAAGCCGCTATGGAGTGGAAGCTGCAGAAGTAAGAGAAAGTTATCCAAGAGAAGATGAGATTCCATTTGACAGTGACCGGAAAATGATGTCTACGCTTCACCGGATAGACGGCGAAAACCGGATGATCGTCAAAGGTGCGGTTGACCGTCTCCTGGATCTGACAGACCGGATCTGGACAGAAAATGGAATACGGGAGATTACAAAAGAAGATAAAGAAAAGATTCAGAGCCAGAATCAGGAATTTTCAATGGAAGGTCTTCGAGTGCTGGCATTTACCTTCCGGGAGATTCCGGAAGAACATCTGCTGACCGCAGAGGATGAGGACCATCTGGTATTTCTCGGAATGATCGCAATGATGGATCCGCCGAGGGAAGAGTCAAAAGCTGCAGTAGAAGAATGTATCAAAGCAGGCATCCGTCCGGTGATGATCACGGGAGACCATAAGATCACGGCAGCAGCGATCGCAAAACGGATCGGCATTTTAAAGGATTTATCCGAAGCCTGTGAGGGCGCAGAGATTGAAAATATGAGTGACGAGGAGTTGCGGGGATTTGTCCCGAAGATTTCTGTCTATGCAAGGGTTTCGCCGGAACATAAGATCCGGATCGTCCGTGCATGGCAAGAGCGCGGAAATATTGTATCGATGACCGGCGACGGTGTCAACGATGCACCGGCTCTTAAGCAGGCAGATATAGGTGTTGCAATGGGAGTAACCGGAACAGAAGTTGCCAAAGATGCAGCGGCGATGGTACTTACAGACGATAATTTTGCCACAATTGTAAAAGCAGTGGAAAACGGACGAAACTTATACCGTAATATCAAGTATGCGATCCAGTTTTTGTTATCGGGAAACTTCGGTGCAATTCTCGCTGTTTTATATGCATCGATCGCAGGACTTCCGGTTCCGTTTGCACCGGTTCATCTGCTTTTTATCAACCTGCTGACTGATAGTCTCCCGGCAATTGCACTGGGAGTAGAACCGCATACCAGTGATGTGATGAATGAGAAGCCAAGACCGGCAGATGAGTCGATCCTGACAAAAGATTTTCTGTCAAAGATTGGTCTGGAAGGACTGGTGATCGGTGTAATGACGATGATCAGTTTCCTGACAGGATATCATCAGGACGGTGCACTTCTTGGAAGTACTTATGCATTTGGAACGCTCTGTCTTGCACGGCTGTTTCACGGATATAACTGTAAATCAGATCATCCGGTGATTTTTACCAAACGGTTTTTCAATAATAAATGGATGCAGGGCGCATTTGCACTGGGAGCAATTCTGATCACGGCTGTACTTACAATTCCAGGGCTGCATCAGGTGTTCAAAGTAGAAACATTGAACTTTGAACAGCTGGGGACTGTCTACCTGTATGCATTTGCCTGTTTTCCGATCATACAGCTTCTGAAGTGGGTACGTGGAAAATTATCTGAGTAACAATATGGGAAAATGCTTACTGGTTGTAAGGGGATTAACCATAAATATGTTGTAGTAGAATGGAGAAAATAGTGGATTTTAGTAAATTATCTATAAAAAAAATCCGGGAATTGATCGTATTTACAGCGCTGATCGTAGTTGCATTGTGGAAATTTGATGTGGTTTTTGGCGTGATCAAGGCGGTATGGGGGATTATTTTTCCCTTCGCTCTTGGCGGTGCGATCGCGTTTGTGATCAATGTTCCGATGAGCTTTCTGGAGAAAAAATTATTTGGAAAGGCAAAAGAGAAAGGAAGTAAGGCGGCAGAAAAGCTTGCAAGACCGATCAGTCTTCTTCTTACGATCGTACTGGTAGTGGGGGTGATCGTGCTTGTCATGTTCGGTCTGATTCCGCAGCTTACGGCAACAATTGGAAGTCTGATGAACAGTATTGCAGAATTTATTCCGCAGATGCAGAGTTGGGTACGGGAATTTACACACAATAACCGGGAAATCATGGATCTTGTGAACCAGGTGGAGTTCAATCCGAATAAGGCAATCCAGTGGGGGATGAGTATTCTCGGAAATGGTGCGGGAAATTTTATGAATACAACGATGACAGCAGTTGGCTCCATCGTCAGTGGAGTTACTACATTTTTTATTGCCTTTTCCTTTGCCTGTTATATTCTTTTCCAGAAAGAAAAACTGTATGTGCAGGTGAGAAAAGTGTTTTTCGCGTTTATTCCAAAACGAAAAGCAGAAGTGATTCTTGAAGTCTGTTCCCTGACCTACCGTACCTTCGCAAACTTCCTTACCGGACAGTGCCTGGAAGCAGTCATCCTCGGAAGTATGTTTGTAATTACATTAAGTATACTGAAAATGCCGTATGCACTGCTGATTGGAATCATCATATCCTTCACAGCCCTGATCCCAATCTTTGGAGCCTTCATCGGCTGCGTACTTGGCTGCCTCCTAATCTTCATGGTGAGCCCGAAACAGGCAATCCTTTTCATCCTTGTATTTCTGATCCTCCAGCAGATCGAAGGTAACCTGATCTACCCACACGTAGTCGGCAGCTCCGTAGGGCTTCCCTCCATCTGGGTCCTCGCTGCAGTCACCATCGGCGGTAACCTTCTGGGAATCATAGGAATGCTCATCTTCATCCCATTAGTGTCCGTACTCTATACCCTCTTCCGGGAATATGTGTATTTGCGTTTGAAAAAACAACACATCAAGAAAGTGACGAAAACTGAGGTAGAAGAGTATACTCAAGAAGAAATTGACAAAATGAAAGAACTATACGAAAAAGAGCACCCTGAAAAATGTCTTGAATAAGGAAGTAATTTCATACATATAAATGTATTGAAATCGCAGCAAAAGCCTGCAACTTTGAGATGCAATCTCAAAGAGCAGGCTTTTCGACTCCTCATTTATAGTTTGGCGGAAAAGTATGACTTGTAGAATGTCAGCCGGGCGGAAAATAAATTGTGTTCAAATTCAATTTTTTGTGCAATGGAGACGAAACTCAGGAATCGTGGAAGCCATTGCTGAACACGATTTCCGCCCTAAGAGGTTCGTCGGAATGGTTTGCACAACTTGAATTTGAACACAATTTATTTTCCACCCGGCGTCCCCTTTCCCAACGTTTCCCCCATCCAAGAAAGGAGAAAAAATGCTCAACTACCTGTGGTCGGGAATGATTCTTATTGGCATCCTTTTTGCCGCTTTCTCCGGCAAAATGCCGGACATCACCACCGCCGCCTTAGATTCCTCCAAAGAAGCCGTCACCCTTTGCATCACGATGATGGGCGTCATGTCCTTTTGGACCGGACTCATGGAAATCGCAGAAAAATCCGGCATTCTGAAAACGGCAGCTGACTGCCTTTCCCCTCTGATCCATTTCCTCTTTCCAGAACTGCCAAAAGATCACCCGGCAGAAAAACCAATCGCGGCAAACATCATTGCAAATATCCTCGGACTTGGCTGGGCGGCAACTCCGGCAGGTCTTGAAGCAATGGAAGAACTGCAGAAGCTAGAAGAGGACCGCCGCCTTGGAAAAGCGGCAGGACCGGTAAGAAAAAGAGGCGTTGCAAGCAATGAGATGTGCACCTTCCTGATCGTAAATATTTCTTCACTGCAGCTGATCCCGGTGTCGGTGATCGCCTACCGGAGCCAGTACGGAAGCGTGAATCCGACAGCCGTTGTTGGACCTGGGATTGTGGCAACGGCGGTCAGTACCGGGGCGGCGATTTTGTTTTGTAGGATAATGGACCGGAAAAGCTAGAATTTCTGTAGCTTTTTGTAACATACCTTGACTAAAGTACAAAAAAACGCTATAATCAATATCACGGCAAAGCTTTAAACCATTGAAGTTTAAACCGCTAAAGTTTAAAGCTGTAAAGCCAAAACGGAAAAAGTTTGTTCGAAAAGAACATAGATGGAGGTATGTTATTATGAAAGCAAGAAAAATTTTAGCAGTATCACTTACTGCAGCAATGACACTGGCACTTGCTGCCTGTGGCGGAAGTTCATCAGACAAAGAATCTTCTTCAAAGGATTCATCAGACAAGGTATATAAGATCGGTATCTGCCAGCAGCTTGAGCATGCAGCTCTTGACGAGGCAACCAAAGGATTTGAAGAAGCCTGTGAAGAAAAATTCGGAAAAGACAAAGTGAAGTTCGATCTTCAGAACGGACAGGGCGAACAGGCAAACTGCGCAACCATCGTAAACAATTTTGTGGCAGACAATGATGACTTGATCCTTGCAAATGCAACAACTGCTCTTCAGTGTGCAGCAGCTGCAACAAGCACGATCCCGATTCTTGGAACATCTGTTACAGATTATGCAACTGCTCTTGATATTTCTGACTGGACAGGATCAACAGGCATGAACATTTCAGGAACCTGTGACCTTGCACCGATCGATGAACAGGAAGCAATGCTTAAAGAGCTCCTTCCGGATGCAAAAACAGTAGGTATCCTTTACTGTTCAGCAGAACCGAACTCAGCATATCAGGCTAAGAAGTTCGAAGAAGCACTCGACAAAGATGGAATCAAATATAAAGAATACACAGCAGCAGACTCTAATGAAATCCAGTCTGTAGTAACAAGCGCAGTAGATGAGTGCGACGCACTTTACATCCCAACCGATAATACAATGGCATCTAACACAGAGATTATCAACAATATCTGTCTTCCGGCAAAAGTACCGGTAATCGCAGGTGAACAGGGAATCTGTGAAGGCTGTGGTATTGCAACTCTTTCTATCAGCTACTATGACATCGGATACAGAGCAGGTGAAATGGCTTACGATATCCTTGTAAATGGAAAAGATATCTCAACCATGGATATTGAAAGTGCACCAAAAGTTACAAAGATGTATAACAAGACAATCTGTGACGAACTTGGAATCACTGTTCCGGACGATTACGAAGCAATTGAGGAATAATAAGTATTAGAAAGAGGCAGAAATCATGTATTTAGCAGCTTTAGATCCGATGGCTCTTGTGCGCGCCCTTCCGGGAAATGTAGCGCAGGGGATCATCTGGGGAATTATGGCGCTTGGCGTTTTTATCACCTTCCGCATTCTGGATTTTGCGGATCTGACGGTTGACGGATCATTGGCTACAGGTGGAGCAGTTGCAGTTATGCTGATCCGCGGCGGTATGAATCCGGCACTGGCACTTCTTTTCGCATTTCTGGCAGGTATGGCAGCCGGATTTGTGACAGGTATTTTACATACGTTTTTTGGAATTCCGGGCATTCTGGCCAGTATTCTGACGCAGATCGGACTTTACTCGGTGAATCTCGGAATCATGGGAAAATCCAATCAGGCAGTCAATGTTATGCAGTATAAATTGGTTGCATCGCTTCGTTATGTGACCGGCGAAGGAAGTGAACTGTTTTTTGTAAAGCTGATCGTGGCAGCACTTATCCTGATCGCAATTATTTACTGGTTCTTTGGAACTGAGCTTGGCGCATCGATCCGTGCAACCGGATGTAACCCGCAGATGGCAAGTGCACAGGGAATCAATACAGGCTTTACAAAGGTTCTGGCGCTTATGATCTCCAACGGACTTGTGGGACTTTCCGGTGGGATTTACGCACAGTACCAGGGAGCAGCCGATGTTAATATGGGACGTGGTGCCATTGTAATCGGACTTGCAGCCGTTATCATCAGCGAAGTTATTTTTGGAAAATTCTGTGCAGGCAGAAAAGCAGCCTTTGCATTTACACTGGGTGCAATCTTTATCGGAGCGATTATTTACTATATTGTAATCGCACTGGTATTGTGGCTGAAGATGCCTTCTGATTATATGAAACTGTTCTCAGCGGTAGTGGTTGCATGCTTCCTTGCAGTTCCGTACATGAAGGGTAAATATTTAACAAAGAAACGGAGGACTGCATAATGGGATATATGTTGGAAATCCAGAATATTCATAAAACCTTTAATCCGGGAACGATCAACGAAAAAGTCGCACTTAACGGAGTGAATCTGAACCTCAATCCGGGTGATTTTGTGACTATCATCGGTGGAAATGGTGCAGGAAAGTCCACCACACTGAATGCGATCGCAGGAGTGTGGTCTGTAGACGAAGGAAAGATCATCATTGACGGAGTGGATATTACAAAGCTTTCAGAGCATAAAAGAGCACTTTATCTGGGAAGAGTTTTCCAGGATCCGATGACTGGAACTGCGGCAACCATGTCGATTGAAGAAAATATGGCGATCGCAGCCAGACGTGGCGAGCGCAGAGGTCTTGGATGGGGCATTACGAAAAAAGAGCGGGAACGCTATAAAGAAGCCCTGAAAGAACTTGATCTTGGACTGGAAGACCGTCTGAGCAGTAAAGTCGGACTTCTTTCTGGTGGACAGCGACAGGCGATCACTCTTTTGATGGCGTCTCTTAAAAAGCCAAAGCTTTTACTTCTGGACGAGCATACTGCAGCACTTGACCCGAAAACTGCAGCGAAGGTACTTGCCATCTCTGATAAGATCATTCAGGAGCATCAGCTTACTGCAATGATGGTAACACATAATATGAAAGATGCCATCGCGCACGGCAACCGCCTGATCATGATGCATGAAGGAAAAATTATCTACGATGTATCAGGAGAAGAGAAGAAGAATCTGAAGGTTGCAGATCTGCTGGCGAAGTTTGAAGAAGTCAGCGGCGGCGAGTTTGCGAATGACCGGATGATGTTGTCGTAGAGAATAATTTAAAAATGAAATAATAGTAGAAAACAGGAACGAGGTTTTACGATTGATGTAGAGCCTCGTTTTTTTGCACGTCTTGTTTAAATGTACTATTAAAAAACAGAGCAGATTCTAAAATACTATAAAATTATAGAGAATACCTATTAGTAATACAGGATAGAAATTATCAATTGGACTTATAAATAGAGTAGTAGTACAATAGAAAAAACAGCAACATGTCGAATGTCGACAATGTTATATTATTAGGAGGTTTACAATGAAGAAGAAAGTACTCAGCGCTTTACTTTGTGCAGCTATGGCAGTTTCTATGCTTGCCGGATGCGGCGGATCAAAGTCAGACAGCAAAGAAGCTGACAAGAGCGCAACAGAATCAACAAAAGCAGCAAGTGATACATTTACATTTGCAATCGGTGGGGACACAGGTAATACACTGAATCCGATTACTGCAGATGACCGATGGGGACTTATGACATGTCATATGGTTTATTCACCTGCGTACTATATTTACCAGGATGGAACAATCGACTGGATTCTTGCAGAAAGCATGGATGCTTCAGAAGATGGTAAAGTTTATACGATGAAGTTAAAAGAAGGATTAAAGTGGAGCGATGGAGAACCGTTAACAGCAGATGATATTGTATTTACTTTTAATTCTATTAACGATATGAAGCAAAATCTTTATGTAGGTGGGGAACCGATCAAAGTTGAGAAAGTAGATGATACTACAGTAACATTTACACTTGCAGAACCAAGTGCTTCTGTAGTAGAACTTCTGTCGGCAGAGACATTTATTGTTCCAAAGCATATCTTTGAAGGAAAAGGAAGCTTTGACGTGAATATGCTTGAAGATAAAGTTGTTGGATCTGGTCCATATATGCTTGAAGAATATAAGACAGGTGAACATCTTAAATTTGTGAAGAATCCGAACTACGCAAACGGAGAAGCAAATATTGATACAGTTGTATATAGAATTATTGAAAATTCTGATACAGCAGGTCTTGCACTTCAGAAACAGGAAGTAGATGCACTGAGCGTAACTGTTGATCAGGTTGACACATTTGAAGGTGATGACAACTTTACCGTTTCAAAATACAGCGAAGGTCGTGTTTCTTATCTGAGACTGAACTCTGTTGCACCGAGTATGAAAGACAAAGATTATCGTGAAGGAATCTTCAGAGCTCTTAATCGTGATGAAATCATGACTGCAGCATTTACAAGTGAAGATTATTACAAATTAGGATATACGTTCCTTCCGTACTCAAGCAGCTACTACACAGAAGACGGAGTTGAAAAGTGGGATCAGGATATAGATAAAGCTAAGAAGCTGACTGCAAATGGTGCAAAATCCTTAAAACTCTGCTATGTTGAGGAAAGCACAGAACAGAAAAATGAAGCACTTACAATCCAGGCTGAATTAAAAGCAGTTGGTATTGATGTTGAGTTGTGTGGTGTGAACCAGGCCGCATACATGAGTGCAGCTTATGATCCGGAATCTACAGATTATGATATGTTCCTTGGAGCATACGTAATGGGTATCGACCCGGATACATTTGCACCGCTGTTTGATTCAACAAAAGATGATATGATGAACTTCCACAATGCAGACATTGATGCAAAATTCAATGAAGCAGCTACAACTCTTGATGATTCTAAGAGAAAAGAGCTGTATAGCGAACTTCAGGTTTTGGTATCGGAAGAAGCACTTCAGTATCCAATGGGTACAAGTATGAAGACAGTTGTTACAACTGCCCGTGTTGGAGGACTTGATGATGCACAGTTCGTACCGATTTATACATTCGGAGATGTATCAAAATTAACTTTAAAATAATGGATGACGGGGAGGAGGGTTAATAAGCCTCCTCCCTTTTTTAGCAGAAACTATATTTGGAGGAAGAGGAATGAAATATATTGTAAAACGTATTTTACAGGCAATTCCATTACTGCTTATCATTACATTTATCTGCTTTATGCTGATCAATCTTGCGCCGTATGATGCAATTGATTCAATTACGACACCGGATATGACAAAACAGGAGATAGAGGCAAAGCGAGAAGCGTATGGACTAAATGATCCTGTAATTGTTCAGTATGGAAGATGGCTTGGGAATATCTGCAGGGGTGAATTTGGTTATTCACTGAGATCCAGAACAAGCATTTCTTATGATCTTAAGAGCAGAATTCCGTCTACGATCAAACTGGTGTTGCCGTCATATCTGACAGCTTTTTTACTGGCAATCGTATTAGGACTGGTTGCCGGAAGTCATAAGAATCAGTGGCAGGATAAGCTGATCGATGGAATCTGTTCCATCGGAATTGCGACACCAACTTTCTGGTTTGCGATGATCATCATGTTTTTCTTTGGTTATAAGTTAGAGCTGTTCCCTCTGATGGGAATGCATACGATTGGAAAAGAAGATTCTATTCTGGATTTTCTGCAGCATTTTATTATGCCGTATGTAGTTCTTACTGTTGGATTTATCCCGGATCTGACCAGATATGTGCGTGGCTCTACAATTGGGCAGCTGAAAGAAGATTATGTAATTGTGCAGAAGTCATTTGGCGCAAGCAAAGCAGAAATTTTGTTCAAGCATGTCAGCAAGAATGTCCTTCTTCCGCTGATTACCAAACTTGGTATGGCGCTTCCGATGCTTGTAACCGGAGCGGTTATTACAGAGACGATCTTCTCATGGCCGGGTATCGGACCTTATTTCGTAAGTGCAGTACAGGCAATGGATTATCCGATCGTTATGAGTATTCTTGTGCTTTCAGGAACCCTTGTTATTCTCGGAAATCTGTTATCGGATATTTTATATTGTGTGACAGATCCTCGAATTAAGTCAATGAAATAGAGGGGTGTAAAGATGAAAAAGAAGAACAGAAGACTTGAGAATGTAAAATATGAGTTTAAACATAATAAGTTGGCTATTTTTGCGGCGATATATTTGATTGCAATTATTTTAGTCAGTGTTTTTGTTGTATTCAGCAGTGTAGATCCGGATGCTCTTGACGTAGCGCATAAACTGCAGTCACCGTCATCTGCACACTGGTTTGGAACAGATGAGCTGGGACGGGATTATTTTATCCGTGTATTATACGGTGGACGTGTATCACTGGTTGTTGGGGTACTGGCAATGCTGACTTCGATTGTAATTGGTGTAACCATTGGTATGGTAGCGGGCTATTTTGGCGGAATTGTGGATAATATTCTGATGCGTATTGTTGATGTGTTCAGTTCTATTCCATGGATCATTATGGTAACCGTTGTCGGACTGTTATTTAAGAAAGGTCTTGCATCTATTATTATTGTAATTGGTCTGTTCAGCTGGATGGAAATTGCCAGACTGGTGCGTTCGGAAGTGCTTTCTGCAAAAGAGAGGGAGTATGTGCAGTACGCAGATTTTATCGGAATTCCTTCTGGAAAGGTTATCATGTCACACGTATTTCCGACCGTATTTCCAACGATCATCACAGCAGCAACAGCACAGATCGCAAGTGCGATCATGGTAGAAAGTTCACTTAGCTTCCTGGGACTTGGTGTTGCGGCACCGATGTCCAGCTGGGGAAGTCTGCTCCAGAGCTCACAGCAGTATCTTCAGAAGGCACCTTATATGGCAGTTCTGCCGGGCATTCTGATCATTCTGACCGTGTATTCTTTCAATAAATTAGGGGATGTACTTCGTGTGTTTGTAGAACCGAGAATTACAGCAGGTGATAAAGATGAGTAAGAAGAATGTATTAAATGTAAAAAATATGAATGTTTCTTTTAAAAGTCATGGACAGGAAGTAAAGGCTGTAAGAGGAGTCAGCTTCAGCGTGGATCAGGGTGAAATCGTAGGTCTGGTTGGAGAATCCGGAAGTGGAAAATCTGTAACCATGAAAGCAGTTATGGGGATTCTGCCAGACAACGCAGAAAGAACTGCTGAGTCTATCTTTTTAAATGAAAGAGAATTAAAAGATCTGTCGGATGAAGAATGCAGAAAGGTCCGTGGAAAAGAGATGACCATGATTTTCCAGGATCCGATGACCGCACTGAATCCACTGAAGAAAATCGGAAGCCAGATCGAGGAAGTTATTATCCGGCAGAGAAAATGTTCTAAGAATGAAGCGAAAGAAAAAGCATTAGAAATGCTGAAGAAAGTAGGTATCTCGAATCCGGAAGTCAGACTTGGACAGTATCCACATGAATTTTCGGGCGGTATGCGCCAGAGAGTTCTGATCGCGATGGCACTTGCCTGCGAACCGGAGCTGCTGATCGCAGACGAACCGACGACAGCACTTGATGTTACGATTCAGGCGCAGATTCTGGATCTTTTACATGAACTGAAGGATGAATTCCGTACTTCGATTATGCTGATCACACATGATATGGGTGTTGTAGCAACTGTCTGCAGTAAGGTTATCATTATGTATGGTGGTCTGGTGATGGAAAGTGGTACGGTTGAAGAAGTATTTTATGAACCAAAGCATCCATATACAAAGGCACTTCTGAAAGCAATTCCTTCACTGGATCTGAAAGAAGGCGAGCGTTTACAGTCTATTCCGGGACTTCCGCCGTCACTGATCGATCCTCCGAAAGGATGTCCGTTCGCGGAACGCTGTGAGTATGCAACTGAAAAATGTAAAAATGAGAAACCAGAGTATACCGAATTTACAGAAACACACAGAGCAATGTGCTTTTTAAATGAGTAAGGTGGGGAGATAGATGAATAAAGAAATATTAATATCTGCAACGGATTTGAAGAAGTATTTCCCGGTTCATAAATTTATGGGCGGTAAGCAGTATGTAAAAGCGGTAGACGGTGTAAGTCTTGAGATCAATAAAGGCGAAACTTTTGGTCTGGTTGGAGAATCAGGCTGTGGAAAATCAACACTGGAACGTACCCTGATCCGTATGTATGATATCACAGATGGAAAAGTAACCTATAAAGGAAAAGATATTACAAATGAAAAAGCGAAGAATCTGCAGTGGATGAAGGATGAAGTGCAGATCATTTTCCAGGATCCGTATTCTGCTTTAAATCCATTCTGGAATGTTCGCGAAATTATCAATGAACCTCTTAAAAAAGCCGGAATGGAAGAGAAAGAGGCAGAAGAAAGAATTGAATATTTATTAAATAAAGTTGGAATGTCAAAAGCAGATATGGATAAATTCCCGTATGAATTTTCCGGTGGACAAAGACAGAGAATCGGCTGACAGCAGGGGGGCATGTATGAAGTTAAAAAGGACAGGACTGGTGCGGGTTGGTGCCTGGATATTGACTGGATTACTGGCAGCTGATATCGGGCTGCAGCTTGGTGGAGTTGAGATTGGGAGCAAAT
>OIBX01000494.1_pt1 | contig 14018 bp, 10 predicted proteins | sample 1581151 | NCBI WGS metagenome assembly OIBX01 (sample SAMEA3882527, study PRJEB24775) | human gut metagenome | biome: human-associated habitat; feature: intestine environment; material: feces | place: Netherlands | collected 2009/2010 | reverse complement strand
TCCAGCACACCGGTGAGCAGCATGGCGCTGCCCAGAAAGGTCAGCACACCGAACACCACCCGGTCCTCCGGCATGAAGACCAGCGTCACCACCGTGACCAGTGCCCCGGCAGCAAACACCTGTGCGCCGCGCTTCAGGGTGCGGTGTCCCAGTGGCACGCAGAAGCCGGACAGCAGGATGAACACCCAGCAGATGCTCTGCTGCCACAGCCGCCCCGGCCAGCCGATATACCAGTCCATCCAGATGCCGAACAGGAACATCATGTCCCAGCAGGCATGGTACAGCATCATGCTGACCAGATCCAGTCCGCGCAGTTCGTCCAGCAGGGCGTAGCGGCTCGCCGGGGCCTTTTGCTGCACTCGTCGTTCGTTTTCCATTTTCCATATTCCCCTTTGCTGTGTTTCGCAATACGATATGACAAATTATAAACCGCACTGCGGCACCTGTCAACCAGACATCTCAGGGGGTTGAAGGCAGCAAAAAACCGCTGCACAGCGGCAAAGCCATGCAGCGGTCAGAATGGATAACCGGGGAAACCTTATCAGACTTCGGTGTTGAAGTAGCGCTTCAGCAGGCCCTCGAAGCCGCGGCCATGGCGTGCCTCGTCCTTGGACTGCAATAGTGAATTGTCGTAGTATCGTTACTTAATACAAAAAGATGCGTATTTTGCCCACGTTTTGCCCACAAGAATTCAAATGTGGGCAATTTTGTGGGCAAGCCAATCAGCCTGCTCTTAAAAGTTCTCCAAAGTCAGTGTTGGCATTCTTATCAAGAAACTCAAGAAGTGCTTTACGGGTTACTTTACGACGACCCAATACGATACTTGGCAAATAGCCCTTTTCTATTAAAGAGTATACCACAGGGCGCGTGGTTTTCAAGAGTGTCGCTACTTCTTCTACGTTATATACAAGACCGCCGCCTTCGCCGCCCATGGTGTAAGCCGGACGAAGAACAACCGGATAACCGATGGTATTGGTAAATGCAATACCGTCCTCTACGGTTGTAACCACCAGGGAAGCTGCAACCGGTTCACCGATTTTTTCCATGGTATCTTTGAATTCCTGACGGTCCTCTGCTTTTTTGATGGTCTGTGCTGTGGTACCGATCAGGCGTACGTTGTTTTCTTTTAAGAAGCCTTTTTCTTCGAGTTCCATCGCAAGGTTCAGTCCTGCCTGGCCTCCCAGAGTCGGAAGAACGCTGTCCGGTTTTTCCTTCTGGATGAGCTGCTCTACCACTTCTACGGTCAGCGGCTCGATGTAAACGCGGTCTGCGATGTCTTTATCGGTCATGATGGTTGCCGGGTTGGAGTTCAGAAGAACAACTTCCATTCCCTCTTCTTTCAGGGAACGGCACGCCTGTGTTCCTGCGTAGTCGAACTCTGCTGCCTGTCCGATGACGATCGGACCGGAACCGATAACCAGAACTTTTTTAATATTCGGATTCTTTGGCATTATTTGTTACCTCCCATCATCTCAAGGAATCGATCAAACAGGTATCCGGAATCCTGCGGGCCAGGGCATGCCTCCGGATGGAACTGTACGGTAAAGATGTTTTTGCCGACGTATTTGAGTCCCTCGTTGGTGCCGTCGTTGACGTTCACAAAGGCCGGAACTGCCACATTCGGATCCAGGGTATCGGTATCTACGACATAGCCGTGGTTCTGGGAAGAAATGTAAACTCTTCCGGTTGCAAGGTCCTTGACCGGGTGGTTTCCGCCGCGGTGGCCGTATTTCATCTTGTGGGTATCTGCGCCGGTAGCCAGTGCCATCAGCTGATGTCCAAGACAGATTGCAAAAATCGGAACTTCAGAATCATATAATTTTTTTATTTCCTTTATAATAGAAGTACATTCCTTTGGATCTCCAGGGCCGTTACTTAACATAATGCCATCCGGATTTGCCTCCAGAATCTCTTCCGCAGGTGTCAGTGCCGGATAAATTGTAACCTCACATCCTCTTTCATTCAGGGAACGTGCAATGTTTCTCTTTGCTCCCAGGTCAAGAAGTGCTACTTTCGGACCGTCGCCTTTTAAAATCTCTTTCTCGCGGCATGTTACCTTCTCTACTACCTTACCTGTTGTATATGCTTTTAACTGGGGGATAATTGTATCTAAATCATAATTTTCATTGACGGTGATCATACCGTTCATGGTACCTTTCTCACGAAGGATTTTCGTTAAGGCTCTGGTATCAATTCCGGCAATACCTGGAATATCATGCTTTGTTAAGAAATGCTGAATCGTGTCCACGCTTCTGAAATTACTTGGGACACGGGATAATTCGCGGACAATAAAGCCGTCCACCCATGGCTTTGATGACTCCTGGTCATCATAACAGATTCCGTAATTCCCAATGAGGGGATAAGTCATACATACTGCCTGTCCTGCATAGGAAGGGTCGGTCATTACTTCCAGATAACCGGTCATGGAAGTATTAAAGACGATTTCGCTGATAACGTCTCTCGTTGAACCAATGCTTGTACCTTTGAACACATGGCCATCTTCTAATATCAGAAATGCTTTCATACAATCTCCCTTTCTTATCTTTATATTGTGTCTATCACTTATTTTTTCCTAAATCTTCAAGATTGTATCACAGCAAAGTGCTTTTTTCAACCTTATAAGGTACTAAAAATAATTAAGTTGATATTAAAAACTTTTTTGTAATTTCAGGCAGATCCAATCACATGCATTCACTGCTTTCTCACATCCAAATACCTCTATAAAATTTAAATCATCCTCTTCTCTGTGCAACTCTACACCGGATAACTGCTCCGCAGTTTATCAGAAGAAGCTTACACTTCTACGTAACAAATTGTGCGTTTTGAGGATACTGTAAAAAAAATTAAAAAAATTTCAAAAAAGCTATTGACTTTTATCCATACATCGGTTATTATAAATGAGCAGTCGCGAGAGAGCGATTGATAAATAAGAAATGCAGAAGTGGCGGAATTGGCAGACGCGCAGGCTTCAGGTGCCTGGTAGCAATATCGTGTGGGTTCAAGTCCCATCTTCTGCATTATTTTTTTACTCAAAAAAGGAAACTGATACAGTTTCCTTTTTTTCTGTTCTTATGATACAAAAGACATCAGATAACGGTAAATCTTCCATGTGGTTTCATTATCGTAATGAGTTCCGTCTGTTGTCTTATATCCCTGCTTTTTCAGATAAGAATAAAGATCTGCATATTTCGCACCGGCAACTTCTTTTTTCATTCTGGCATTGAAATCTGCGATTTCCTCATTTGTTACATAAGGATCTTTGGTTACCTGTCCCACTGCCACAATATAGACATCCGCTCCCTGCGCTTTCCATTTTGGAATCTCCTCATTCAGCAGACTGATATAATTTGAAATATTGTATACATCATTAACACCAAGCCAGACAAAAATATCTTCATTTCCTTTCATCTGCTCCTGCAAGGTTTTCAGGGCAGTATCTCTAAACCATTTATACCCCATTCCAATCTCACATATCCATGTAATGTTATCGTTCTCCACAACATCTTTCATCATATCTGTTCTGGAATCTCCGATCATAATAGTCTTTCGCATTACCGCCTCTGCCGGATCACTCAGTTCAGAATATACAACATTTCCCTGATTTCGTACATATGCCCGTATTCTGTAATAATAAGTCTTTCCTGAAACAGTACCTGTATCTGTATAACTGAATGTTGTATTGCCGGAAACTATATTGATTCTTTTATATCCTCTGTCCTCGGATTCTGACCGGAATATCTGATATCCTTCTGCAGTTTTGATTTTTTTCCATTTGATCAGGGTTCCGCTTTCTTCTCTCACTCTTATCCGGGTGATCACAGGTTTTCCGGGAGCTGTTTTTATCTCCAGTGCTTTCGATGATGGGCTGTACAGAGTTTTGTTTCCCTGTTTCAGATAAGAACGTATCTTATAAGTGTAGAGCTTATCTTCAGAACCTGTCAGTGTAAAACTGGTAATGTTCCTGTTCTTGATCCTTCCCACGCATTTGTATTTCCCGTAGGCTTTATAATACAGAAAAATCTGATAGCCGGAGGCCTTCTTTACTTTATTCCAGTTCAGAGTCACTCTGTTTCCGGCTGCTGTTCCGGACAATACCGGTGTTTCCGGTTTTGCAGATGCTGCGGATGCCGATACTGTTCCAAACAGCATTACCGCTATCAACCAAAATAAAAAGAAACTCTTTCTGATATATTTCACATGACATTCCTCCCATCTATAACAATTCATCTATAGCAATACCGGACTGTCCACAGTATTTTACGGAATTGCCATAATCAAAGAGCCGGCTCTGTAAAAGATATCTGCTCTCACATCGCCGGCTTGATTTTATACTGTTCTCAATTATTTTTGTATTATTTGACTTTCACGCTCTTCACTGCGCTGTAACCTGTATATACCTTGGCAGATCCTACCATCTTATATGCGCGTGCTCTGAAATAATAAGTTTTACCACTTGTCAGTTTTGTCTTATTTGCGGTCAGCTTTGTAGTTCCTTTTACAACCGTACCCTTCTGGGATTTCTTGGATGATCCACAATAAACATCATATCCGTCTGCACCTGCAACAGCCTTCCAGCTTACGGTTGCCACACCTTTTTTGGTGGACTTCACAGAGATTGCCGGCTTTGTACCTGTTGCTGTAGCTTTCACTTCTGCGGAATTTGACCAGGATCTGAGGTTCTTATTGGCATCTTTTACCTGTACAGTTGCTGTAACTCTGTATGTGTAGGCTGTTCCTGTAGAAATCACATTATCTGTGTAATCTTCTCCGAACTCTGCGTCAGCCAGATCACCATTATCCCATGTTTTAACAGTTTCATATGCACCGTTGCCTGTTTTCCTCTCCAGTTTGTAAGAAGCATCATCTGTACTGGAACCAACGTTTACCACGATCTGATCCCATGTTGCAGATGTGATGGATGCAGTTGCCTTCAGCATTTTGACCTTGGATGAAACTCCTGCATCACAGCTGAACTGCTGAGGTACGGCAATCCATTCCGGTGTAAAGTCAATAGAAGGTGTCTTACTCAGTGAGTTTCCGTCAAGGTATAAGGAAACTACCTGAGACCCTTCCTTGCTGTTTTCCAGTTTCAGATTTGTGATCTTATTATTTCTAAGATCAAGGATTCCCTGAAATCCGGCACAGTTAAATGAAGTGATGGCATTATTGGAGGCATTGACTTCTGAAAGACTCTTTACATAATCAGTATTTCCGATGTTCAGTCCTGCATTTGCCTGTGTGGTAAATTTATTGGAGCTTGCATCTACGAAATCCAGGTTCTTCAGATATTTCTTGGAAGGCATTACTACCTTTGTCAGTTTATTGCTTCCATACTTCACTACACGAAGATTTGTGCATTTGCTGAGATCCAGAGTTCCTGCAAGACTGTTATTACTCAGATTCAGATATGCAACTTTTGTATTCTTTGTAATATTTACAGAAGTAAGTTTGTTATTTGCCGCAAACAGATCTGTCGCATAGGTAAAACGTTCAATACCTTTCAGGTTGGAAATTCCAAGCCCTGAAACATCAATCGTCTTGGCTGCTTTGATCTCTGCCGCTGAAAGTTTCTTATCCTTGTCTGTATCAATATTGTCTAAAACATACTGGCGGAACTTTGCATCCGGGAAGTTCGCTGAACTGACTGCTACTGCTGATGATGCTTCAGCAGCATCAGACTGAAATTCAGATCCGTCCTCTACCTCCGGAGCTTCCTCTTCTGCTGAGCCAACAGACTGTTCTTCTACTGTTGATGTATCATCACTAAAATCAGCAGCCTGAACACTGATACCGGAAGTCATCATAGCTGCACTGATCATTCCTGCGACTAATAACTGATTTAATTTTCTGTTTTTCATCTTTCCCTCTCCTGTTCGTAATTTTCATACCTTTTGATACGATATAAAATTATCATATTCCATATCAGTTTGCAACATATTTTTAATTATACTGTAATTATCTGGTAAATCTGTAAAAATAATTTACCCTGCAGTTACTTACTTCTCTTCCATTGTTTCTTTTTCCACTGGTGTTTCTTCCACCGGCTGTTCCTGTGCTGGTTCTGTTTCTGCTGTTTTCTCTGTCTCTGGTTCTTCCGGCTGTAATTCTTCTGCCGGTGTTTCTTCCGGCTCATTACTCCCATCTTCATCTTCATCTGAAGATACAGTGTCATTTTCCACATTCTTCGCCGGTTCCGGAGTCGGGCATGGCGTTCCGCAATACGGACAGAAACTTACATTAATATCTACCTCCCGCTCGCAGGACGGGCAGATTTTCTCTCCTTTCAGGTTCGCCGCATTATCCTTATACTCCCTGATTTTCAGATAATGCTGATCAATCTCCTGACATAAAGCACTTAACTCACTATCAATTCCATCACCCTGAGAATGTCGTCTGTAAACAATATCACCGATATCAACTTTGATTTTCTCAATAATGCGCTCTTCCCCTGTGATTTTACTTCTTATCTTCTGCGCCTCGATCGTCTGCTCTGCGCGGGCACCTAATTCTCTTGTTGTCTTTCCCAGTTCCTTTGTTGTTTTTGAAAATGTCTTAACTAATCCATCAAAAAAATCTGTTCCCATAATATTTACTCCCTTCCATTATTGTCCTCATAATGCAAGAACAAAACTATTTTAATTAATGACTACCCTCCAGCAGGATCGGCTCCTGTCCGCGAAGAAGGATCTTCGGACCACCGTTTCCTTCTATGTATTCTCTTGTGATCACAACCTCTCCTATGCTGTCATCTTTCGGAATCTCATACATGATATCCAGCATATACTCTTCCAGTATCGCACGAAGTGCCCTGGCACCTGTATCTCTCTCCAGTGCCTTCGCAGCAATTGCATGAAGCGCCCCGTCTTCAAATTCCAGTTTCACTTCATCCAGTGCAAGAAGTTTCTGATACTGTTTAAGAATCGCATTCTTCGGCTCCTGCAGGATCTTCACAAGCATATCCTCATTCAATCCGTCCAGAGTAAAGATGATCGGAAGTCGTCCGATAAATTCCGGAATCATTCCAAAACTGCGGATATCCTCCACTGTTACTTTCTGAAGCAGATGAGGATCATTATCATATTTATCCTTCAGGTCTGCATAAAAACCGATAGATGCCTGCTTGTTCAGCCTTTCTTTAATGATATTCTCCAGATCAGGAAAAGCACCGCCACAGATAAACAGAATATTACGTGTATTAACAGTTACAAGCGGTACCATTGCGTTTTTGCTGTTTGCACCTACAGGAACTTCCACCTCACTTCCCTCAAGAAGCTTCAGCATTCCCTGCTGCACTGCCTCACCACTGACATCTCTCTGGTTGGTGTTCTTCTTCTTGGCAATCTTGTCAATCTCATCAATGAAAATAATACCATGCTCGGCACGCTCCACATCATTATCTGCCGCTGCCAGAAGTTTGGAAACAACGCTCTCTATATCATCGCCAATATAACCGGCTTCTGTAAGAGAAGTGGCATCTGCAATTGCAAGCGGCACATCCAGAAGTTTCGCCAGGGTTTTAACCAGATAGGTTTTACCGCATCCGGTTGGTCCGATCATCAGCATATTAGATTTCTCAATTTCAATCTCATCCATTGTATCTGTTGCCACACGTTTATAGTGATTGTAAACCGCTACAGACATTACTTTCTTGGCTTTCTCCTGACCGATCACATACTGGTCAAGGGTTTCTTTGATCTTATGGGGAGCAGGAATATTTTTCAGATCCAGAACCGGTTTTTCCTGTTTCTTTTTCTTTTTTTCTTTCTTTGGCTGCTGCACCGGATTCTGGAAGCTGCCCAGATCGATCATACTCACATTCGGCATATTCAACAGGTCAGAATAATTGAACTTACCCTCATTAAACTGCTGATTCATAGAATTAAAGCTCTTCTGCATACAATCTGTGCAGACATGTATGTTATTGGGAAGTTCGATCATCGGACCGGCCTTGCTCTCAGGTCTGCGGCAGAGAAAACAGAATTTTTCGGATTTGTTTCTCTTTTTCTCTGTATCTTCGCTGCTGTCTATTATTTCATCATCATTATAGTTCTCGCTCATAATGACTCCTTTCTATATCCTCTTATTCGTAACAGTACAGTGCTCTTGCAGGATAGCAGGCCGCTGGATCATTACGCTTATTTAACTGAATTATATCATACAATTCCCTTATAACAAAATGAAAGTTTTATAAACACAAAAAAGAATCTTGCCCGGGTTACTGTTCACTGATAATATATAAAAGACACCGCCGCATGGGCGATGTCTTTTGTTTTATTCATTGTCCGGTCTGGTGCCGAGAGTCAGTTCTATAGTATTTTCTTCATATTCCCCATTAGTGGCTCTTGCAATAACTGCCTCAATCTTCTCTCCCGATTTATAATACTGCAGTTTATCCAGTAGATCATCACCATCACTGACTTTCTGTCCGTCGAATTTTACGATGATGTCGCCTTTACAGATACCTGCCTCCTGTGCCGGAGAATCATCCTCCACACTTCTTACAAAGGCGCCTGTGGGCATATTATACATCTCAATTGCCTCTGTGGTCAGACTGGCAAGACTTACTCCCAGATATCCTTTTTTGCTGCTGTCTACTTTCTCCCTGGTCTCACGATTCATCAGTTCTTCCAGAATAGGCTTTGCTTTGGAAATAGGAATGGCATATCCCATACCTTCTACAGCACTGTCTGCGTATTTTGCAGAATTGATGCCGATCAGCTCGCCTTTCATATTCAAAAGTGCACCACCACTGTTACCCGGATTGATCGCCGCATCCGTCTGGATCAGTCCTGTACTGTTCGTTCCGTCATCTGTAGAAATCGTCCGGTTCAATGCACTTATCCAGCCTGATGTTACAGACTGACCATATCCAAGCGCATTACCGATCGCAACCACCTGCTGCCCTACTGCCAGATCATCCGAACTTCCTATCTGAGCAATCTTGATCTGATTTAAAGTGTCCTCAGGGATATCCGATTTCTTCACCGCAACTACTGCCAGATCATTATCAGCATCTGTACCCTTAATCTTGGCACTGACCGCATCCTCTACATTCAGATCTCCATTATCTCCCGCATTCACAGTCTCTGTCTCTGCATTTGCCACATCATCCCCGATAAAGCAGACACTCAGAGTTGTAGCTCCATCCACCACGTGATTATTCGTTGCGATCAGAAGCTCATCATCATTATCTCCAACGATAATCCCTGAACCTGTTGACGCACTCTTATATTGGTGGGAACTATATCCGAAAAAGCTTGGTATTTCCTGAACACTGACCGTAGTGATCGCAACTACAGAAGGCATGGAAGCCTGAGCCACTGCTGCTACTGTTCCATTCTCAGAGTCAGACAGCACCTTATCGGCAGTGCTGTCATCTGATGCCGTTTCCTGAAGATCCACACTGTCTGTAGTTTTAATCTGCACCGAAGACTTACCTGTATTCAGGAATCTGTCTGCTGCAAAATTTGCCGCCTGAAATACAACTGCCGCCACCAGGCCAAAGATCACAGCCAATGCGATTGTCGCCCCTGCTTTTTTCTGAAAAGAATTCTGATTTCTTCTGTGTCCAGAGGGACCGGATGGTTTCAAAACAGTTCCCTGTTCTTCATGGAACTGATAATGTTCATATCTGGGCTGCTGACCGGAATCATCTGTTTTTTCACCCAGGTTTCTTTCATCATTCATGTAATCTGCTCCCTTCTGTTCCTGTATTACTGTTTATCGGAACACTCCCCGAAATAAACAATGATCTGTAACTGTTTTATTTCTGCACAGTTACAGCAATTCTTCTCCTGAACTCTGGAATCAGTATATCAATTAATTGTGTTCAAAATGTGACAATTATCGTAAATTGGCGTGTCTTAAGGTCATCCTCTTACCTTTATTTTCTGTTCCAGTAATATGGACTCATGGTACATGCAAGAACAACTTTCCGGGGAAGTTTTCTGTATCTTTTCCCCAGAAAATATCCTGCATATTTCATTCCGCTCTGCCAGATCAGCTGAGGAATCAGCCAGAAGTGTCCCGTTCTTATCAGATAGCCCAGGCTTCTTTTTACCAGACGGATTCCCTCTCCCTCAGAAGGTACTCCTTCAAAAATTTCCGGATGCTCTGCCTGGGATACTCCCAGATCGAAGTTTCTGTGAAACTGCTGCCTTCCGGAATAATTATGGGAATGATACACTCTCGCATCTGCTGCATAGACAACTGAATAGCCTTTCTGAATCATTGTTCCGGCACAGATCATATCTTCATTGAAAATCGCCCGCTCTGTAAAACCGCCTGTTTTCAGATAAATCCCTTTATCATAGGCCGCACACACATTAGAACAGAAATAGGTCTTGATCCCGTACTTATCAATATCAGCCAGCGACTTTACCGAGGACTGCTCCGGATAATTAAAAGAACGGGTATAACGTTCCAGAAAGCGACAGTCTGCCCTGGGTAATTGTCTTGCATAGGCTGCTCCTGCACCCGGATTTTCACTGACAGCACAGACAAGATTTCCAATTACTTTTCTATCAGCAGGGAGAGCATCCTGTGTCATAAAGATCATAATATCTGCATTCGAAAGTTCTGCTGCCCTTCTTCTGGTTCCGCCATGATCAAAATCCTTCTGTTCCAGGTGATGAACCTCAAGGATCGGACATTTCTCCCATTCTCTGTTCCAGTACTGCTCTCCCGTATTCATAACCAGAATCCTGCGGGGACGGTATTCCTGTTCTTCCAGCCTGTGCAGCAGTTCTCCAAATTCTCTGCCGGGACGATAGGCAGGAATGATTACATCAACTGTCGCAGTGTCATTATATTTTTCCTTATGCGTCATCCTCAACACTCCTTATCTGAAAAGAGGACCATCCTTTCCAACAGATGGTCCTCTTTTCTATTATTTATATTTTTATAGCAGTTCCCTGTTACTGTTCTTCAGAACTTGCTCCGGAATCTGCTGCTGAATCATCGCTGAATCCATCGTCGCCGCCGGTCTCATCTCCACCGGTGTCATCGCCGCCGTCGTAGTCTCCACCACCAGTGTCACTGCCGGTGTCATCGCCGCCATTATCATAACTGCCGTCATCACCACTGTTATCATAATCGCCACCGCCGCCATAATCTCCGCCGCCATTATCATAACCGCCATCATAACCACCGTTATCATAATCATTGTCATAATCATAATCGCCGCTGTTATCCGTACTGCCGGAGGTATTATCGCCGGACCATACAAAAGTGTCATTTGCATTTGTGGTATCAGTGTCCTGTGTCGTAGTCTTGGCTGCATCATCCAGCTTACTTTCTCCGCCGACGATCTCAAGTATCTTATTACTGCGGGCCACTACCTCAGAAGACGGAGTATAATCCTGATCATCATACAGGAACTTGTGAAGTTCAACTACATTGTTCTCAAGATCAGTAGGAACAATAATACTTCCCTTGATATTGGAGAATTTAAACTTCTGCGGGAATCCCGTACTGTCTGTAAATTTATATCCGATCAGAGTCGGAATAAGTCCCAGAATATCCTGTTTTGAAAGAGATGTTGTAACCATCGGGAATACATCATCCATAATCTTAAAGATAGAAGAAAGACCTGCTATCTTCGCCTTATCAAAGAGCATTCCAAGTACTCGTCTCTGACGCTCTGTACGTCCCATATCCAGACTTGCAGTATAACGGATACGGCAATAGGATGTCGCCTGTACACCGTTCAGATGATAAGTTCCTACAATGGCTTCCTCATCTTCCGGCTTTGGCTCCGGTTTCTCGATTGGAGTGTAATCTTTCCCTGTCAGCTTGGATGTTTCCACGCAATAGTTATTCATATGTTCAATTTCCGCATAAGATAACGGAATATCAAGACCGCCAAGATCATCTACCACTTCTACAAGTGCAGAAAAATCGGCCGTCGCATAATCGGAAATATCCAGATCCAGGTTTGTATTTAACATAGTGATCGCCTGTTCCGGACCACCCAGCGCATAGGCTGCATTTGCCTTCGTATAGGTATCATCTCCAACATTGAGAAGTGTATCTCTGTATACGGAAACCATACGCACTTCTTTTGTATCGTTGTTTACACTCACAATGATCATGGTATCACTGTTCTGTGCAGAATACTGGGAGCCTTCCCCTCTGGTATCAATACCAAACAGCACATAGGTCTTGTATCCTGTCATCTTTGGTGCTTCCTGGTTTACGACTATTTTTTCCTTTTTCAGTTCCGGCTGCTCGATCTTATCCAGCCTGGAAGAAATCTGTCCATACACATACAGCCCGCCAATAAACAGCAGCAGTACAATGATCTCAAGCACAAACAGTACTTTTTTCTTTTTTCCTGGTTTAGCCATGACTTTTTCCCCTTATCTTAATATGCATTTTTGTTTATAAATCCCTTGAAAAATGTAAGGAATATAATCTTGATATCCAGCCCTATGCTCCAGTTTTCAATGTAATAAAGGTCATATTCGATTCTTTTTCTTATGGATGTGTCTCCGCGGTAACCATTCACCTGAGCCCAGCCGGTAAGTCCCGGGCGAACCTGATGTTTCACCATATATCTCGGGATTTCTTCTCTGAATTTCTCTACAAAAAACGGCCGCTCCGGTCGTGGTCCCACAAGACTCATGTTACCCTTCAGTATGTTGAAAAGCTGTGGCAGTTCATCAATACTGGTGTGACGCATAAACTTTCCGATGGGTGTTACTCTTGGGTCATTCTTTACTGTCCATGCCTTCTTCTCTTCCGATTCCGGCTGTACTTCCATGGAACGGAACTTGTACATCCGAAAAGTCTGGTTATGAAGTCCAACCCTCTCCTGTTTATAGATCAGTGGTCCCGGTGATGTCAGCTTAATGATAGCACACATTAACAGCATCAGCGGTGAGGTTACTATGATTCCAACAATAGATCCTGCAATGTCCATCGCCCGCTTGACCAGTGCATTGAATGTATTGTTCAACGGTACATAACGGATATTGATAACCGGAAGTCCCAGTATATCTTCTGTGTATGGTTTTGTCGGAATGATCTTATTATAATCCGGGATAAACTTGGTGTGTACTCCGGATTTTTCACACAGTGCTACAATCTCTTCCAGGCGGTAATATTCACTTAAGCCCAGAGTGATCGCTATTTCATCCAGCCGGTTCTCCGGAAGTATTATATTCAGATTGGCAATCCTTCCAAGAACTTTGATTCCCTTGTATTCTGTTCCTGCCGGAACATTGTCATCCAGTATTCCGCGGATCACATATCCCCACTGAGGATTGGCAAGAACTCTGTCAATGTATTCCTCTGCTGCGCGGCTGTATCCCACACAGATCATCTGTTTCTGATTCAGTCCCTTCTCTCTCATATCTCTCAGAAGAGCGAAAATCAACATTCGGGCACACCACTGAAGCACAATATTGATTACATAAAACATAATATAAGTAGAACGGGAAAAATCGCTCTCATCTATCATGTAAAATGTAAACATCAGAATAAGGAGCCCAAGCGAGTTGGCCTTTACAATATTAGCCAATACAAGCCGACGCCCCTGCATCCGCATGGGAGTATACAATGTGAAAGCCTGATACAACAACAGATAAACCGGTACAATAAAAACCAGCATCAGCATATACTGCTGAAAGCTTCTGGTTCTGACTGCTGTTGCTGCCATAGGACCAACAAAACGGATCAGCCATGCCAGAAAATATGACAGTACCAGTACAATTGCATCAATGATCATATGGAGACGACTGAAATTCTTTTCATTGTCCTTTAGCAATCTTTTGTCACCTCATTTTTTTATCGTTTCTATATTATAATAGTTGTTTTATAAAAGCAATAAAAATTTATCTTTCTTTCTTATCATCCGCACAAACGCCTGAAGATATTCACCCACAATTCAACTTGAATCCCAAAATAGTTTGACAGATTTTGAAATTTAAAAGGTATTTTATGATTTTTTTTACTGATCTGGAATCCATTCTTAATTCCCGCAATATACTCTCTTCCGAATCCTTTCAGCGTAAAAA
>OIBX01000491.1_pt1 | contig 14133 bp, 7 predicted proteins | sample 1581151 | NCBI WGS metagenome assembly OIBX01 (sample SAMEA3882527, study PRJEB24775) | human gut metagenome | biome: human-associated habitat; feature: intestine environment; material: feces | place: Netherlands | collected 2009/2010 | reverse complement strand
ACACAAAGGGCAAGATACTCGTTGCAGATATGTCATCAGACATTCTCTCACAGCCTGTAAATGTTGAGGATTACGGTATGATCTACTTCGGAGTTCAGAAGAACGTTGGTCCTGCAGGCGTAGTAGTGGCTATCATCCGTGAGGATCTTATCAGAGATGACGTAATGCCATTTACACCAACCATGCTCAAGTACAAGACTCAGGCAGATGCAGACTCACTCTACAACACACCTCCATGCTACGGCATCTATATCTGTGGCAAGGTATTCAAGTGGGTTAAGGAGATGGGCGGCCTTGAGGCTATGAAGGCTCACAACGAGAAGAAGGCCAAGATCCTCTATGATTTCCTCGACAGCTCAGAGCTCTTCAAGGGAACTGTAGTAAAGGAAGACCGTTCACTCATGAACGTACCATTTGTAACTGGTGACGCAGACCTTGATGCAAAGTTCGTCAAGGAGGCTACAGAGGCTGGATTTGTCAACCTCAAGGGTCACAGAACAGTAGGTGGTATGAGAGCATCTATCTACAACGCAATGCCTATCGAGGGTGTTGAGAAGCTTGTAGAGTTCATGAAGAAGTTCGAGGCAGAGAACAAGTAATATATTGTAACAGAAAAGGGAGAAAAAGACATGTCAGTAAAGATTAATTGCTTAAACCCTATCGCCAAGTGCGGTATGGAGCTTTTACCTGATACATATGAAGTAACAGACAATTTCGCAGATGCAGATGCAGTTCTGGTCAGAAGTGCATCCATGCATGATCTTGAGCTGTCAGACAACCTTCTGGCAGTAGCCCGTGCAGGTGCAGGTGTCAACAACATTCCACTTGATAAGTGCGCTGAGAAGGGTATCGTAGTATTTAACACACCAGGAGCAAATGCAAATGGTGTTAAGGAGCTTGTAGTAGCAGCGCTCCTCATGGCTTCAAGAGATCTCGTTGGCGGTTACAACTGGGTCAAGGACAATGCCGCTGAGGCAGATATCGCCAAGATGGTGGAGAAGCAGAAGAAGAACTACGCAGGCAATGAGATCCTTGGCAAGAAGCTCGGTGTAATCGGACTTGGTGCCATTGGAGCAAAGGTTGCAAATGTTGCGCTTAAGCTCGGCATGCAGGTATACGGATATGATCCATATGTGTCAGTAGATGCAGCATGGGGACTTTCAAAGGATGTAAAGCACATCACAAATGTAGAGGATATCTACAGAGACTGTGATTATATAACAGTTCATGTTCCAGCTCTTGACAGCACAAAGGGAATGATCAATGCAGATGCATTTGCACTGATGAAGGACGGCGTGAAGATCCTCAACTTCGCAAGAGACGTACTGGTCAACGATGAGGATATGAAGGCGGCACTCGACTCAGGCAAGGTTGCAAAGTATATGACAGACTTCCCTAACCCGGCTATAGCAGGTTACAAGAACGTGGTAGCATTCCCACATCTTGGAGCTTCAACAGCAGAGTCAGAGGACAATTGTGCAGTTATGGCTTGTAAGGAGATCAAGGCATACATCAACGATGGAAACATCAAGAACTCTGTAAACTATCCAAACGTAAACATGGGACAGTGCAGTGATGTAGCCAGAGTTACTATCTGCCACAAGAACATCCCTAACATGCTCACCCAGTTCACAGGAGTATTCTCCAAGAAGGGCGGCAATGTATCAGGAATGATCAGCAAGGCAAAGGGCGATTACGCATATTCTATCCTTGATATCGGTGTAGAGCCAACAGCAGACGACATCGCAGAACTCTCAGCAATCGAGGGAGTAGTTAAGGTAAGAGTCATAAAGTAATAAAAGATAAATAGGAGAGAAGAAAAATGAGTGACAAGTTAAAGGTAGGTATCCTTGGCGCAACAGGTATGGTAGGTCAGAGATTTATCTCACTTCTTGAGAACCATCCTTGGTTCGAGGTCGTTACAGTTGCAGCCAGCCCAAGAAGCGCAGGCAAGACATACGAAGAGGCAGTTGGTGACAGATGGAAGATGGATACACCGATGCCAGAGGCAGTTAAGAAGCTTGTAGTATACAATGTCAATGAGGTTGAGAAGGTCGCAGCCACAGTTGATTTTGTATTCTCAGCAGTAGATATGACAAAGGATGAGATCAAAGCTATAGAGGAGGCTTATGCCAAGACAGAGACTCCTGTAGTTTCAAACAACTCAGCTCACAGATGGACTCCTGATGTTCCTATGATGGTTCCAGAGATCAATGCAGACCATGCAGAGGTTATCGAGTTCCAGAAGAAGAGACTTGGAACAGAGAGAGGATTTGTTGCAGTTAAGCCTAACTGCTCAATCCAGAGCTACGCACCGGTACTTACAGCATGGATGCCATTTGAGCCATACGAGGTTATCGTAAGCACATATCAGGCAATCTCAGGAGCAGGTAAGACATTCAAGGATTGGCCTGAGATGCTTGGCAACATCATCCCATATATCGGCGGTGAGGAAGAGAAGTCAGAGAAGGAGCCACTCAGAATCTGGGGTAAGGTAGACAAGGAGAATGGTGTGATCGTTCCTGCAGAGGGAATCACTATCACAAGCCAGTGTATCAGAGTCCCAGTTCTCAACGGACATACAGCAACTGTATTCGTAAAGTTCAGAAAGAACCCTACAAAGGAGCAGCTTATCGAGGCTATGACAAGCTTCAAGGGCGCGCCTCAGGAGCTTGGTCTTCCAAGTGCACCAAAGCAGTTTATCCAGTACCTTGAGGAGGACAACAGACCACAGGTTGCTCTGGACGTTGACTTCGAGAAAGGTATGGGTATCAGCGTTGGACGTCTCCGTGAGGATTCAGTATATGACTGGAAGTTCGTTGGCCTTTCACACAACACTGTAAGAGGTGCTGCAGGTGGTGCAGTTCTCTGTGCAGAGCTTCTGAAGGCTAAGGGATATATCACAAAGAAGTAATAAATTATATGGATATTTGAAGTGTCTGTGCTAACAATATCATAAAGATTTGCCGGGATAATGTTGCTGCTATGAAGTGAACATGTTCCGGCAATTTTTTTGTTTTGCATGGCGTTATATTATGCAGTATTATTGATAACATTATGTTGACATTGCACAAACAGGTATACTAAAATTAGATTAATTGTAAATAAACCATGAATTACTAAGGGAGGTATTTTATGAGAAAAGGGAAGAGATGGCTGGCAGCGGCTGTGAGTGCAGCGATGATTGTCCAGTCACTGGCCAGTGTTGGCCCGGTTTATGCAGCGGATGATGGCGTATCCATAGCTGACACGTTTACGGATTCGTCGTTTAGAAGCTATGTGTCGAGTAATTTCGATACAGACAGTAATGGTTATCTGTCAGATGCGGAGATCTCGAATGTAACATCTATAGATGTTTCGAAGTGTTCTCCTGCTATATCAAGTTTGAATGGCGTAGAATTGTTCACCAATCTGTCAAAGCTGGATTGTAATGAGCAGTCTATAAGGAATCTTGATATAGAGAATCTTGAGAATCTTGAATATATAGATGTCTCAAGTAACAGAATAGACAGTCTGACCTTGCCGGTAAGTGCAGAGAAACTTACATACCTTGATATAAGTGGAAACAAGATCACAAGCCTTACATCTCTGGCTGATTACAACAATCTTGTACTGCTCAATGCCAATTCAACAAACCTTTCATCGATAGATGTCAGCAATATGAAGGGGCTTAAGGTGCTTGGCGTAAGTGGAACCACCATATTAACACTTGATCTTGGCTCAAACATGGAGCTTACAACACTTTATTGTGACAGCATGCGTTCACTGCCTGTCCTTGATGTGTCAGGTCATGAGAAGCTTAAGAATCTTTATTGTGCTGGAGCAAAGAGCGACAGTGGAGTTGTTGTTCGTTCGTCAATTACCAAGCTTGACGTATCCGGTGATATAGTCCTTGGTTCGCTTGATTGTTCAAATAGCTATGTGGCTGAGCTGAACATAGACAATACCCAGGCGCTTACAACACTTGATTGTTCTAACACGAGACTTACATCAATAGATGTGTCAAAGAACACAAGTCTTAGCTACCTTGATGTCAGCAGCAATGTTCTGGGTGCGGTGGATTTTACTGCGAATACAGCACTTAGAGAGCTTTATGTCAAGGATACTGGCATAAATAAGCTTGATGTATCTACTCTCACCAATCTGGTTAATCTTGACGCATCATCAAATTCTCTTGCAGAGCTTGATATAGCATCAAACAGTTTATTGGAGAAGCTTTATCTTTCAGACAATAATATCCAGGGTATAAAGCTTGATGGTCATCCTGACCTGAAAGAACTTGAGATTGACAACAACAATCTTGTGGCCATAGATATATCAGTGTGTCCTAGACTTTATGGCGATGATGGTGTGTTCAGTTGCAGTGGGAATAGCAGGGATATAACACTTGATACTACGAACTATGATTATGATTTTAGCGATTTTTCAAAAGACTATGGTTTGCATAAGGCGTGGTATGACTATGAACTTCCTGTTGCTGTAGATAACAACGGCAAGCCTTTAACGGATGATAATGGGGTTGAAATTCATAAACGAAACAGGAATACTACAGGATACGCAGGAATACAGGGCATAGATGCCAGCAATGAGGCGTCATCCGTGACCGGAGGACAGCTTGATGGATATATATTTACAGCGGAGCCGGATGCGGAGAAGATTACATACAATTACTATACAGGAGCAGGAATGGGGAAGGTCAAGTTCACACTCAACATTCTTAACCCGCTCAAGGTCACAGTATGGTATACAACTGATGGAAATGTTGTAAAGTCAGACAGTTCTACACTCAGCTTCAGAGTTGGTGATACGACTACACTTACAGCTACGGATGACGAAAAAAATCCACACAAGAACATAACATGGAGTTCGTCAAATGAAAGAGTTGCACAGATAGACAGGGAGACAGGAGAACTGACCTGTGTTTCGGCGGGAACAGCTCAGATTAACATTCTGCTGAATGATCGTGCTATAGGATATGTGAATATGGAGTGTCACAAGCCTGTTACCGGACTTTATCTTGTAGATCAGAACGAGAAGGATGATGCAGGCAACCAGATAACATACGAGAATGGCGCAGTCATCAACATGGACTGTGGAACATATCCAAGAAATGGCTCTAAGAAGCTGGATGTAAAGTGTGTTACCGAGGATGGTCTTGCGTCCAAAGAGATATCAGGATTCACTTGTAAGGTGACTGATGCGGATGGCAAAGAAAACAATAAGGTTTTGTCGTTTAATACATCAAGTAAGACTATAACAACAAGAGGTGCAGGAATCGCATTCCTTCATTTTACATCAACTGATAATCCTGATGTAGAGACAGTAATTCAGGTAAATGTTGAACAGAGAGTAAACAGCGTGACACTTTCACAGTCTAGAATGACAATCATTGCAGGTGGAAGCAGTAATCTCGTTGCTACGGTTTCTCCAAATACTGCAGTGGAGCAGAGCGTTGTATGGTCATCATCAAATGAGAGCATTGCTACGGTCGATGCCGAGGGAAATGTGAAGGCTGTCAATCCGGGAGAAGCTGATATCATATGTACATCTGTTGATACTGAGCAGGTGTACGGCAAGTGTCATGTGACTGTACAGCCTCCTGTAAAAGGTTTGACTCTCAATATGAACAGTGCAGAATTGTTGCTCGGAGCAGATACGGAAAGCAGAACAGTATCACTTGAGGCTGTTATCGATGCGGATGATGCAAGTATTTACAAGAATTTGAAGTGGACATCGTCAGATACAAACGTTGCTTCGGTGTCATATAGTTCAACAGATAAGACAAAGGCTACAGTTACTGCCAGATCAGCAGGAACTGCTGTTATCAGATTTTCAATTTCAGATGATGAGTATGTGGATTGCAACATTACAGTAAAGCAGAGAGTTACAAGCCTTAGAATAAACAGAGACAAGACAACAATATATGCTGGTGATACACTGCAGGTAACAAGCACTGCATCCCCTGCAACTGCATCGAATCAGGAAGTCATCTGGGCATCATCAGACGAGAGTGTTGCAAGCATTGACAAGGATGGTTTGATAACAGCCCTCGACAGAGGAACCACAGTTATCACAGCTACAGCAGTTGATGGAAGTGAGAAAACAACATCATTCACTCTTACAGTAAAGAAGTATGTAAGTGCTATAACACTTGACAAGGAGAAGCTCACTCTGTATGTGGGTGAACGAGGAACTGTTAAGCAGACCGTACTTCCAGAAGATGCAAATGACAGAAATGTTATATGGCAGTCAAGTGATCCGGGTGTTGCAACAGTATCAAACGGAACAATAACAGGTGTTAAAGCCGGAACAACAAACATAACATGTACAGCTAGAGATGGCAGTGGAGTATCAAAAACATGTGAAGTTACAGTAGTCCAGCAGATATCATCAATAGTATTGGGTGAGAGCACTAAGACTGTGAATGTAGGTGATAAGTTTACCCCGAATGTGACTCTCAATCCGGAGAATGCTTCAAAAACAGAGCTGAAGTGGACAAGCTCGAGTGAAGCAGTAGCATCTGTAGATCAGAATGGAGAGGTAACAGCAAAATCCCGTGGTACAGCGACAATCACATGCGAGGCTGTCGAAGGCATTGAAGGAAGAAAGGCCAAGGCAGCTCTCAGACTTACAGTTAACCAGCCGGTTACAGGAATAAAACTTAATCAGACAAAACTGAATCTGTTTGTGGGTAAACAGGGCAGAATAACATCGACTGTAGCTCCTGCTAACGCAAATAACAGAAATGTTGAGTGGACAACTTCTAACAGCAAGGTAGCAACTGTAAACAATGGTACTATCACAGCAGTATCAAAGGGAACAGCAGTTATCACATGTAAGGCTAAGGATGGAAGCGGCAAGCTTGCAAAGTGTACTGTTACGGTTTCACAGCCTGTAACATCCATCAAGCTCAATGCAACAAACAAGACTATCAAGAAGGGTGCGACATTCACACTCAAGGCAACTGTAGGTCCTGCAGCGGCAAACAATAAGGCGGTTACATGGTCATCATCGAACACCAAGGTTGCAACAGTTTCGTCAACAGGAGTTGTCAAGGCTGTTGGAAAGGGTTCGGCAGTTATCACATGTAAATCAAAGGACGGAAGCAATATTACTGCCAAGTGTACAATCAATTCAGTTATTATGGTTTCTTCGATCAAGTTAAACAAGAAGACAGCAACCATAAAGAGAAAGGGAAAGATAACACTCAGGGCAACAGTAGGTCCTGCAACTGCAAACAACAAGGCAGTTACCTGGGTTTCCTCAAATAAGAAGATAGCTACTGTAACAACAAGAGGAACAGTAGTAGGTAAGAAGAAGGGGCGTGCGGTAATTACATGTAAGGCTAAGGATGGCAGTGGTAAGTATGCAAAGTGTACAATCAGAGTAAAATAAAAATATAACAACATACAGTTGGGAGATATGATCTTAACCGTCAGGCCTGCAAAACAGGTCTGACGGTTTTTTACGTATATTGTTCTTTGCTGTTCTTTATTTTTATTTAACGTTAAAAAATGTTGTAAGCAAATAGCAATTGTGATAAACTATTAGAAAAATTGATTTCATTTACATGGAGGCATTTATAGATATGAAGAAGCTTATTTTAGTTACATCACCACCAGCATGTGGAAAGACATTTATTTCAAAGCAGGTTGCAAAGGCACTTCACAATTGTGTATACCTTGACAAGGATACACTTATCGTACTTTCAAAGCAGATATTTGTAGTTGCCGGACAGGAGTACAACCGTTCATCAGACTTCTTCCAGAAGGAGATCAGAGATTACGAGTATTACTGTGTGCTGGATCTTGCATTTGAGGCATTGGATTACAATGATACAGTTCTCATCAATGCTCCGTTCACAGAGGAGATCAGAGATGATGAGTATCTTGACAATCTTCGCGCTAAGCTTGCAGAGAAAGATGCAGAGCTCTTCGTTATCTGGGTAAATACAAGAAAAGATGTATGTCATGAGAGAATGATCAAGAGAGCTTCAGACAGAGATACATGGAAGCTTGAGCACTGGGATGAGTACATCAACAGCCAGAACTTCAATCCGCCTACAAACATCAAGGATCTCTTCATATTCGAGAACTCATCAGAGGAGGAATATGAGGATTCGATCAAGAAGGTTGTCAAGGCTGTGAGAGGTTAATTGGCACATACAATAAAATATTTATGACAGGAGTAGAGAATATGGCAACAATCAGAAGTTTTAGAGCCTATAGACCGAGACCAGATGTTGCAGGCAGAGTAGCTGCCTTGCCATACGATGTGTATAACCGTCAGGAAGCAGAGATAGAGGTCAAGCGCGAACCATTATCATTTTTGAAAGTGGACAGAGCAGAGACATCCTTTGGACCAGATGTGGATACATATGCTCCATGTGTATATGATAAGGCTGGTCAGCTGCTTCAGGGCATGATAGATGATGGAACATATATCATGGAGCGCAGACCAGTCTATTATATTTATGAGCTTATCATGGATGGCAGGCATCAGACAGGACTCGTGGCATGTTCTTCTATAGATGACTATATGAATGGAGTCATCAAGAAGCATGAGAATACCAGAGAGGACAAGGAGATAGACAGAATAAAGCATGTCGAGGCATGCGGAGCGCAGACGGGACCTATATTCCTTGCGTACAGAGCGATAGATAAGGTTGACGAGATCATCGATAGAGTGAAGAAGGGTGATAAGTTGTACGGCTTCACATCACCTGACGGGATCACTCACAACGTATGGATAATAGATGGCCAGGAAGATATAGACACCATCAGAGCTGCATTTGAAGGAGTGGACGATATCTATATAGCGGATGGACACCACAGGGCGGCATCGGCCGTCAAGGCGGGAATCCATATGAGAGAGAAGAATCCGGGATATACCGGGGATGAGGAATTCAATTATTTCCTCTCTGTACTTTTCCCTCATGACCAGCTTATGATCATGCCGTACAACAGAGTGGTAAAGGATCTCAACGGACATGACAAGCAGGAATTCATGGATGAGGTTTCAAAGATATTTGATGTGACAGCCAGTGATGTTCCGGTGGAACCACAGGTCAAAGGACAGGTGGGAATGTACATGGATGGAAGCTGGTACAGACTGGATGTCAGAGAAGGTATTGTTCCGGATGATGTCGTGGGCAGACTTGACGTATCGGTACTTCAGGACAATGTGCTTGCACCGATACTTGGAATACATGATCCGAGAACTGATCAGAGGATCATGTTCGTAGGTGGAATCAGAGGACTTGCAGAGCTTGAGCGTCTGGTGGATGGAGGAATGGCGGTTGCATTCTCGATGTATCCGACATCCATCACTGAACTGTTCGACATTGCAGATGCGGGACTTCTCATGCCTCCAAAGTCAACGTGGTTTGAGCCAAAGCTCAGAAGCGGAATATTTATACACAAGATAGACTAACATTAGGAGAAGGGGTTTTATGGAGATATTTGTATTGAAATCAGATGAGGTTGCAGCGATAACAAGGGGTACGCATGGCAACCCTCATCATATTCTTGGTATGCACCAGTGTCTTAATGACTGCTATGTAAATGCATACCTTCCGAGGGCTACGGCTGCGTTTGTTCTCAGGATAAATGAAGAAACGGGCGAGCCGATATTTAAATATCCTATGACCGAGATAGGTTCACAGGGATTTTTTACAGTGAAGATCGAGGATAGCGGGGCATTTGCATATAAGCTCATAACAGAAGGCGAGCAGGCGGCTGAATTCTATGATCCGTATTCATTCGGATACAGCGTGGATCCAGTCAATGTCATGAAGGTGGTAAATGGAGACGATGGAATATTGTCGGATTTCCATGTAAAGGATCTGTTTGGAGCAAGACAGATCACGCTCGATGGTGTACAGGGTGTATCGTTCTGCATGAATATGCCGGGGGCAACCAGGGTCAGTGTGGTCGGAGATTTCAACGGATGGGATGGACGCGTGAATCCTATGAGAAGGATTGACTACACTGATATGTTTGAGCTGTTCATTCCGGGCGATCTCATGAATACCAGATACAAATTCGAGGCATTATACAGAGATGGAAATACAGATATATTTGCAGACCCTTACGCTGAGGTGTATGAGGTGGCACCGGGAAATGCATCGGTACTTGCAAAGCTTGAGTATAGCTGGTTAGACTCTTCATATATGAAGAAGAGAGGCAGTGTATCTGCCCCGGTAAATATATATGAGGTCCACATGCCGACATGGAAGAGAAACTCAGATGGATATCCTCTTAACTATCTCGAATTTGGCAAAGAGGCTGCCATGTACGTGAAGAATATGGGATACAACTACATACAGTTTATGCCACTTATGGAATATAGAGATGACAATGGCTGGGGCTATGATACCGTGGGAATGTTCGCTCCGACATCGAGATTTGGAACACCTACGGAGTTCATGGCTATGGTCGACCATTTCCACAGCAAGGGAATAGGCGTTATCATGGATATGGTATCTGTGAGGGATGTGGATTGCATCGCATATTGGATAGACACATATCATCTGGACGGAGTAAGGCTGGAGGACGAGGAACTTATCAGAGCATTGAGAACAACCCTCGGCACTGCAGGCGATGCTGTCATGACAGATCTCAGGTGGAATAATGAAGCTGTGTCCAGAGTGACAGATTTCATGATGATACCTCCAGTGAACAGAGGAAGCTTTACGGATTATACATGTGGTATACCATTTGACGAGAATGATGATACCGTATGGGCGCTCAGCCATGATGAGGTTGCATATGAGCGTGGAAGTTACGCATCCAAGATGTCGGGTGGCTATGAGGACAAGTATGCTGATCTCAGACTTCTGTTTGGTCTCACCATGTCACTACCGGGAAGAAAGCTGACGTTTATGGGACAGGAATTAGGCGGATTTGCCGGGTTTGACGGAAGAACCCAGATCGACTGGTCGGTTCTTGAGTTCGATGCAAACAGCTATTTTCAGAAATATATAAAGGAACTCAACAAATTATACGATACAAAGAATGCTCTGTGCGGTGATGGCAGGGACCTTGCCGGCAGTGCACTTGATATACAGGAGAAGGGACAGGTAATATCATTTGTAAGACATGGTTTGGATGTCGCAGATGATGTGTATATTGTCTGCAACTTCGGACTTAAAAATGTGACAGGATATAAGCTTCCGGTTGAGACGGATGGAAAGTACAGAGAGATCTTCTCAAGTGATAACCTGAAATACGGAGGCGAGGGCAACAATAACAAAGGATATGAGACTGCTGCGGATGGCGTGATAGAAGTGAGTGCTCCTGCACTGTCATTTGCAGTGTTTGCCCATGTAAAATAGGAGGAATAGACATTTATGCTATTGATTGGTGATCTGTATAACATGGCGGCTGATACTGCGACCACAGAGAGTGTGGTCGGGGATGCGGTGAAGGAGGCCACGGATCAGGTAAGTATCGTAGGGCAGTATATCCAGAAGCTTACAGACTGGTGTATGTCCAAGCTTGGCAGTATAGTTGTGGCTGTCATATTCATGGTCGTCTGCTTCAAGCTGGTGAAGTTGCTGCTCAGGATACTCAGGAAGAGTTTTGAGAGGTCAAAGCTGGATCCAAGCGTTGCTGGTTTTTTCATATCTGCGGTCAAGATTGTTCTGAATGTGTTGATCGTGCTCACTGCGGCGAGCATTGTGGGATTTCAGATCACTTCATTTATAACTATACTAGGCACAGCGGGGGTTACCCTCGGACTTGCACTTCAGGGAAGTCTGTCGAATCTTGCGGGCGGCTTGTTGATTCTCATATTAAAACCATTCAGGGTCGGTGACTATATTGTGGAGAACAATACCCACTGCGAAGGAACAGTCGTGTCCATAGACATATTCTATACAAGGCTGATAACTTTCGACAACAAATCAGTCGTCATACCGAATGGCAACATATCCAACACATCCCTTGTGAATGTGACAGAGCATGATATGAGGAGGGTGGATATACCATTTTCTGTTGCGTATGATTCTGATATGGAGAAGGTCAAGAGGGTTACCATTGAGACCATTAAGGATGTGGATGGTTATCTTCCGGATGAGCAGATTCTGTTCTATATAGATGAATTTGCAGACAGTGGGATCAATATGTATGTGAAGTTCTATGCGACGATAGAGAAGTTCTTTGATGCCAAGTGGGATGCCATGTGGAAGCTGAAAAAGGCATTTGACGAGAATGACATAGAGATTCCATTTAATCAGATGGATGTACACATGAAATAAATACTCAATAATCCACATATGATGTCTGATTTCTTGCAAAAATAAAAGCAATCGAGTATAATCATGTGGATGTAGATATCAAAGACCGTGTATTTAGTATACATGGTCTTAATATAAATTTGTTTAAGGAGTGATTGATATGACAAAGATTGATATTATCTCAGGCTTCCTTGGAGCTGGCAAGACAACGTTGATCAAGAAACTTATTGAGCAGGCATTTAAGGGAGAGAAGCTGGTTCTTATAGAGAACGAGTTTGGTGAGATAGGAATCGATGGCGGTTTCCTGAAGGATGCCGGCGTTCAGATCACAGAGATGAACTCAGGTTGTATCTGTTGTTCACTGGTCGGAGATTTCGGTACTGCACTTAAGCAGGTTATCACAGATTACACACCTGACAGGATCATCATTGAGCCATCAGGAGTTGGCAAGCTGTCTGACGTTATCAAGGCAGTAAAGGATGTATCAGGAGATCTTGATGTAGAGCTCGACAGCTACACAACAGTTGCCGATGTGTCAAAGGTTAAGATTTATATGAAGAACTTTGGCGAGTTCTTCAACAACCAGATCGAGAGTGCTAACACTATCATCCTGAGCAGAACACAGACTACTACACAGGACAAGATAGAGAAGGCTGTAGCCATGATCAGAGAGAAGAACGATCATGCAACCATCATTACAACTCCATGGGATGAGATCGATGGAGCAGCCATCAGAGAGGCTATGCAGAACTACAAGTCTCTTGAGGAGACAATGATGGATGAGGCTAAGAAGGGACATGATCATGACCACGACCACGGCGATGAGTGCACATGTGGCTGTCACGACCATGAGCATCATCACGACCATGATGACGACCATGAGCATCATCACGACCACGATGAGCATGAGCATCACCACGATCACGACGAGCACGAGCATCACCACGATCACGATGACCATGATCACGACCATGGCGATGAGTGTACATGTGGCTGCCATGACCATGATCACCACCATCATCATGCAGATGAGGTATTTACAAGCTGGGGCAAGGAGACACCACACAAGTACAATGAGGACAAACTCAGAGAGATTCTTGACACTCTGGCTGACACAGAGAAGTACGGTGTTATCCTCAGAGCAAAGGGTATCGTACCTAGCGATGCAGGTGAGTGGCTGTACTTTGATCTTGTACCAGGCGAGTTTGAGGTCAGAAAGGGCAAGGCTGACATCACTGGTAAGCTTTGCGTAATAGGAAGCAAGCTTAAGGAGGACGACCTTGCAGAACTGTTCGAGGTTTAAGCAGGTTGTTCTATGATAAGGAGTTAATATGATGGGACGTCAGAATAAAGAGATACCTGTATATGTGTTCATGGGATTCCTTGAGAGCGGTAAGACAACATTTGCCAAGGAGACCCTGATGGACAGAGGCTTTACAGGTGGAGCCAAGACACTTCTTCTCGTCTGTGAGGACGGAGAGGAGGAGTATGATCTTGAGGCTCTGAAGAAGGCTAATATATATACAGAGTTCATAGAGGAAGATCAGCTCACAACAGACCATCTCCTTGACCTTCAGGACAAATACAATCCGGAACAGGTCATGATCGAGTACAATGGTATGTGGAAGCTCGATAAGATATTTGAGATAAGGGTTCCAAAGGGATGGACGGTTGTCCAGGTTATCTCATTTGTGAATGCGGAGACATACGATGTGTACTCACAGAACATGAAGGCAACCATGGTTGAGCAGTTCAACAGTGCGGACATGGTCATCTTCAACAGATGTGATGAGAATTCCAAGATCCCTGAGTGGAGAAGATCCATCAAGGCGGTGAACAGAAGAGCACAGATCATCTTTGAGATGAAAGATGGCTCCATTGCACCTGAGACAAAT
>OIBX01000487.1_pt1 | contig 14286 bp, 18 predicted proteins | sample 1581151 | NCBI WGS metagenome assembly OIBX01 (sample SAMEA3882527, study PRJEB24775) | human gut metagenome | biome: human-associated habitat; feature: intestine environment; material: feces | place: Netherlands | collected 2009/2010 | reverse complement strand
AGCGACAGAATTTATATGTAACTGTTGTCACTGTCTGATTCCTCTTTTTGGGGGATGAAAGCCGTGCCTTGTCGGAAAACGAACAGGGTACGGCTTTTCTGTGCATGATACGATGGAAATGGATAAAAATCTGCCGTTCGTAAATGATTTCGGTCGTTCGTAAAACGGATTGTCTGTGGCTGCCTGTTCCCCTTATATTTGCGGTGCAGGTTCACAAAATAATAACGGGCGGAATCCGAAAAGCCCTTCAAAGAGTAGGAAATTAATCATATTTACATTATGACACATGAAATTAATATCAATGGAACGACAGATAAAAAGGCTGTGAGAATAGCATATGGCTATATTCAAAGAGACTATGGCTGTACTAATCTTAGTTTATCACCGAATCAATCAGGAGGATTAACGATGTCCGTCGATTCTAATTCGGCAAGAGAAGATATTGTAAATGCACTAAATGAACATTTGCCCAGCGGAGCTTATGCCGGTTGACAACAGTCCCTTATTTTCGTGATCTTCTATTTTATGTGACACAAAATTTGTCGTTCGTAAGCGATTTCGGTCGTTCGTAAAACAAACTTCACACTGGGATAGAGGTACTGTACTTTTATGATGTGAACCTGCAAACAGTTTTATATGAATTAAGTACATATCGATTTTTATTGATGTGTACTTAATTTGTATTTAAGAGAAATAGCTGTAAATACCCTGTATCTCCCACATTTTTTATACCTTTGCACTCTATTTTATACCGAAATTACATTTATGGAAATGATGATTGAGGATTTGAAACAACTACGCGAAAGCGAAGACCATATAGAATTTAAGGAAGCAAAGCGGAATTACCCGTTTGCAGGTGGAAAGCATGTTGATCCGAAAGAAAGGCGGCGGTGTGTGTTGGGGTATATTGTCGCTTTGGCGAATGAAAAAGGCGGGCGGCTGGTATTGGGTATGGCGGATAAAATGCCTCATACGGTTGTCGGCTCGGATTTTGCCCAAGACAAAGTGGGAGAACTCACGGATGAAATTTACGAAAGGTTGGGAATAAGGATAGAAGCGACCGAGCTTTACGAGGACGGTAAGCGTGTGCTTGTCCTCTCCGTACCCTCCCGGCCGATAGGCAGACTATTGAGGTTTGAGGGCGTACCTCTCATGCGTACCGGAGAAAGCCTGCGTGAAATGTCCGATGCCGAAATATTCAGGATATTGTCGGAACAGGAACCGGATTTCTCGGCCAAGATATGCGAGGGGCTTACCATAGGGGATCTGGATAAGGAAGCCATTGCGGAAATGAAGAGCCAGTATGCCCGTAAACAGGAAAATCCACTTTTCCGGACTTACCCCGACGAACAGGTGTTGTCGGATTTGGATTTGTTGAAAGACGGAAAGTTGAACTATGCGGCGCTTATCCTGCTCGGAAAGCCCGAAGCCATACGGAAATACCTGCCGCAGAACAACATTGTCGTGGAGTTCAGGATGTATCACTCGATGATACAATACACCGCACGCAAGGAATTTCAGCTGCCACTGTTTATAGCCATTGACAAGGTTTGGGATTACATTAACCAACCGGCAAGCAATCCGCTTCTGCATTACAATGACGGCCCATATATATTTGACATACCTTCATTCAACAAGGAGGCTATCAGGGAAGCAATCTTGAATGCCTGCTGCCACCGTTCGATGTTGATTCAGAGCGATGTGGTCATCAAGCAATATCCCGACAGCATAACCATTACCAATGCCGGTGGTTTCCCTTCAGGTGTGGATATAAATAACATCTTGACGGTAAACAGCGTTCCGCGTAGTAAACTGATGAGTGAGATATTGCAGAAGACAGGATTGGTGGAGCGTTCCGGCCAAGGGGTTGACAAGATGTTCTACAACTGTATCATGGAGGGAAAGGCACTGCCGGATTATTCGGGAACAGACCCCTATCAGGTAAGTCTCACGTTCAAGGCTCCCGTACTGGATAAGGATTTTGTCGTTTTCATCAGGAACGAGCAGAGCAAAAGGACACCTGCTGAACAACTGAATGTCTTTGAATTGCTGACTTTGTATAAAATCGCAATGAGGGATTACGAGGGACTTGAAGGGAATATCTTGAGAAAATTATCTGAAGAAGGTCTTGTAATAGACGAAAATGGAGCTTACCGCTTGTCGGAAGAGTACCGGAATGAAGCGGCTGAAAAACTGAAAGGATTGAATATGAACCATCTTAAGTCGGTATCGGATTGTTTCCGTAAAAATGGTTTTATCAACCGGGCTGCCCTCAAGGAAATATTCGCAGATATATTGTCCGAAAAACAGGTTCGGGCATTTATCTCCAAAATGGAAGATGCTGGTATTATACAAAAAGAGGGGGCTGGTAAATATACCCGTTATATAAAAACACCTGATTTCCCTTCTTTCGTGTAGGGCCGCAAGAAACCGATTTTGGGCCGCAAGATTATAACACATTGTTTATCAATGATTTTTTTAGGGACCGCAAGAAGCTGGTTTTGGACCACAGGATTTTCTACAATAGATAGGGAGCAAGAAACGCCTGCAATGGACACGAAATCATTGCAGGCGTTTTTTTTACTTTCCCTCATATCGGAATCCTATTTAGCCCCTCGTTTGTTCAGAACGTCCTTTATCATTTCTTTTACCTCCATTCCCACATTCACGAAATTCCGGTAAAGAATGCGTTCCCGTTCCTCCCTCGACTTGAACGTGTAGAACTTTGGTAACGGTACATACGCCGCTTCCTCCTTCTTGATTTCCTTCATGTCGAAATCCGTCTTGCAGAAGAACTTCGAGGTTTTGAACTCTTCCGCTTCCTGCACGTTCATCGAGCCGCCCATACCGGTTTTCGTCTTGATGAAATCTCGTGCTGTCTGTCCGCATATCCAGCCTGTCGGCATATCCGAGATTTTCGAAGCGGGCACGAGACTGTCCATATTCTCGTTCAGGTTGAAAGAGGTTTTGTCCCGGTCTATCGTAACGCCTTTCTTGATTTGCACCACCTTGCCGAAAATGTCGCCGGACAACCATTCCAGTGTCTCCTTGGCACGGGCTGAACCGCTCACCACATTGCCCACCGTCGTGATGATTTTTTGCATACCTACCTTTCCGTAATCCGCTTCAAGCTGCGGCAGCTCTTGGAAGCCGAGCGTCACGCTTACCTTGTTGCTTCGTGCCGTACCGATCAGGCGGTCTATCTTGTGGAAATACAGTGTCGGCAGCTCATCGACGATGATGCTCACGGGAATGTTCTTGCCCTGCCCAGTATTTACGCGGGTAACGAGACGGTTCAATATCAAGGCGTTCAAAGCGCCGATAATGCTTTCCATTTCCGGGTCATTCGCTATCAACAGGTAGCTCGGATGTTTCGGGTCGCTCACTTTCAGGTCGAAGTCGTCCCCGTCACGATGGAATATCCAGTAGCTCTCTTTGGTCGCCAAGCGCGAGGTATAGACACGTAACGTGCCTATCATACCCTCCAGCTGCTCCATTGCCTTGTTCTTGAAAGCCGTCTGGAACGGGCCGAGTAATGGTGCTACCTCGTTATCCGTTTCCAGTACCTCGAAGATGGTCTGGTAGCTCTCGTTTAGGAACGAAAGGATGTGCGGCATGTCCGAATACTTGCCTAACCAGTAGGCCGGATTCACGATCTCTCCGCCCTCTTTGTCCCGCACCACGCCTGTCGGTTTCCAGAACTTCGTTTCGGGGTCTTGCCGTTTCTCGGCGTACAACTTGTTCCCTTTGGCATCGTAAGGTTCGCGTTCATAGTTCACGAAAAAATAGATACAGGCAGCGAGGAAGTTCACAGCCGATGTCTGGAAGAATTGGTCGCTGCCGCCGCCTCCCTCTTTCTTGCCCTTTTGCAGGCTCTCCAACAGCGTCTCTGCCGTTTCGCTCGCCGCGGCGAGGTTGTTGATGTACTTCGCTTGGATAGGGTTTACTCGGCGACTGTATTCCACGTCCACGAAGTTAATCATGTTGAACTTGCACCCTTTAGGCACTTTGCCGAGCTTCTGATTCTTCTTGTAGTGGTAATAAAGTTTCGTGGCCAGCGTCGGGAACTTGTAGTCATAGACCACCATTGCGAATCCCTTGGCCGAATGTTGTCGGATAAACGGCTCGATAATGCTGAATGTCTTACCCGATCCCGGTGTTCCGACGACCCATGTTCCACGGAAACAGTTGGTTATATTGGTCCAGCCTTTGCGGAATTTGCCTTTGTAATAGTACCGCATGGGAATGTTCACGCTGTACGGGGTCTCTATCAGTTCCTCGCACTGCTCGAAGCTCTCGTTCTCGAAATTGAAACGGTCTTTCATCAGACCGTCCTTGGTGAACTTTGGTATGTTGTCCAGTGCAATGTGTACCAGTATCACACCCGCAAGGGAAGTCGCCATATAGAAAATGATGTTCAGCGGCAGGGTGTATAGTCGTATTTCCATCGGGTGGTTGAACAGCCATACCGACAGGGCGAGCAGCGACAGACCGCCTACAAGCGGGTACACGACCTGAGTGCGTGCATTGCACTCTAAATGCTTGTTATTCCGTGTTCCGAGACAGGTGATGCAGATAAGCAGTATCGTGGCTAACTTGCTGTACACGAGATTCCCGTCGTTGTATATCATCCATTGCTTAATACGTCCGTGAATATTGCAAAGGATGCCGTCCCAGTGGTCCAAGGTCGCCGGGTCGATGGCATATTCGAAGAACTCCATGAGGACGGAAACATACACCACCGCACGGAATATCTGGTAAAATCCCTGTAATTCCTTGCTCTCTTCCATTGCTATGTCAATTCTTTTTAATGCCCCAGAGAACATGGATATGAGGCCATTGCATACGGTTATCAGCAGTAAGCTGGCAGACATGGGAAACTGCATATAGAGGTTTAAGCCTTAAAGCGTCATATATTGCAGAAGCCCGTACTTCCGCTGTAAACTTCTCAAGGAAAATCCGGACAGCATCGTTAGAGCCACAAGTCATGAAATCAATGAAACCTTCAATCAATTCTTTATTGACATAGTAGAGCTGCCCTTGGAAAATATCATGGTAACGGCTGATACGGCCGTTCCATTCCGTCCGGATTTCTTCCCTGCGGTTCTTTGCGGAAGGAAACCTCTCGTAGCAGTCTATTCCATCATCGAGGAATATGTAATTACCGGAAACGTCCTCTTGCTTAGGACATTTGCATCTCAACAGATACCCGAAAAATCCTTTGTCCGGATGTACTATATCCACATATTGTGGTGCATTGAAATCTTTAATTCCGTTCATAATCATAAATTCAGTTGTTGATGGTTATAATGGGACGCACTTTATGCGCCTGCGTCTTGGGCGTTTCCTGCATGGCTCCGCTGGCTGTCGAGTAGAGCCATGCTTTGACCGTCTGCTGTCCTTCCACCTCCGTCGATGTCCAGTACCAGCACTCGTCGGCTTCGGTCGGAAGCGGGTCTCCGCCGCATTTCTCGATGACCGGATTGATAATGCCACGTGCCGCATACAGCAGGCGCATCTGAGCCACCGAGGGAACATAGGCGCTCTGCCCGTATTTCCACAGGGCAAAAACGGATTCGGCCATCGGAGAAGTCGTTTCGTCCGTCCCGTGCAGTGCATTCGTGTTCGCATTCCCGTCGTATGCCGTGATGTCTGCCGACGTACCCTGCTCGACGCCGAGGCTGTCGGCGAAAGCCTTCGGTGCCATGTCCCACAGATAAACGGCATACCCGTTGCCTTCCGTTTCTCCGTCGGAATAGGTATGGAAGACGACGGCAATCGCCTGTTTCCCGGAATTTTCGTACTCGCTGTACGGCACGGCCTTGCCGTCCACACAGAGGACGTGCCCGGGACGTACTGCCGTGTCGGGTACTTCGATATGTGCGTCACAGGCGGCCAACACCCCGGACATAAAGACAGCCTGCAAAATCGGGCAAGCCTTTCTGATAATGTTCTGTTTCATATTTCCCTTATTTTATAGGTAGTTTAATACCAAGGGCGACCCCTGTACGCAGCACATCGGCCCCCTTTATCATCACGTCTCCCTTGACTTGCCAGTATAGCGTCCAGCCCGCCCGCAACACATAGTTGTGCTCGTAGCCGAAATGCAGTCCTGCAAGGAACTTCTTCGTGTCGCTTCCGCCCGAAGCCCCGATTCGGAGGCTTCCGTAATGGTTGCGTCCCCTCGTGACGCAGGGTTTGTAAGCCACGCCGAAGCTGTAGGTGCGGTAGTTCCGCCAGAAAGATTTCGGGCATACATGCTTGCAGGATTCGCACTCTGCCCATTGCAGGTAGCCGTTGGCAAAGAACTCCCACGCATGGCGGTAGTTCATCTCGTGTTCGTAGGCCAGCGTCACGTCCAGCCCGTTCTTGTACAGCAGCCCCGCACCGAGTGAGAGGCGGCCGCTGCCTCGCTGTGCATACGCTCCTACGGCGAGGCACATGCAGGCAATCGTCAGGATAATCGTCTTTTTCATCGTCATTCCTCCTCCAGCAATGCCGCGCTGAACGAATCGGCTGACAGCACGTCCTCATAGTCGATATTCAGGCTGATGTTACGCCCGCTGATTTGTTTCTCCGTCATCTCGATGGTCAGCACCTTGTCGTTCGGGAACGTCATTTTCTTGACCACGACCACATTCCGGTAGCCGTGCCGGAACGTCTTGCCTGCCTCCAGCACCAGTTCCGGGACCAGTTCGATGACTTGCGCATTAGTCGCTTTGGTCAGTTTCTTGTCCGCCAGCTTCACCCGTATCTCGTCAATGTCGAAACGTATGTTCGTCCGGTTCTCTATCGAGAAGTCGATGAAGAAATACTCTCCCACGGCGTAGATGTTGTTCAACCGCATGGTCATGCGGTGTGCCTTGGTGGCGACGTTGCGGATCTTCGCGGGCGAGTTCCAGATACGCCGGGCGAAGCGTGTCATATCCACGGTGGACATCGAGACCGCCGGGTTGTGATAGGCGTTCCGTTCCTGCAACTGGATTTCCTTGTCAGTTACCGCCTCCCGCACCCGTGTGGTGTAGAGCAGCGCATACTGCGTGCGGTAGCGTTCCGTTACGATAGTCACGATGGCCAGCACCTCGCCGTCCTCGTGTCCGCCCTCTTTCGGTTTCAGGCGGACGATATTGTCTATCGGTTGGTCGCCGACAACCTTATCTGTGGAGATGTCCACGAAGCGTACCGGTTCCGAGGCCGTGATGACCGTCGTTACCTGTTCATTTACCGTAAGTTGTTCCATCTCCTCGTAGGTTCGTTGTGCCTGTACATTCGGCGTTCCCAGCAGCCCTGCCGCCAGAAGAAATGCCGTTACGATTCCTTTTTTGTCCATGTCATTGATTTATTGATTTTGTTTTTCTTCCCTTATCTCTTTTTCCTCTTGTACCTTGTTCCTGCATTCCAGTTCCTCCTGAATCCGCCGCTCGGCAATCTCGCAGTACGCCTGTTCGATTTCAAATCCGATGTAGTGCCGTCCCGTGCGGATAGCGGCCACGGCGGTTGTGCCTGACCCGATACAGTTATCCAGTACAACATCGCCTTCGTCGGTGTAGGTCCGTATCAGGTACTCCATCAACGCCACGGGCTTTTGTGTCGGGTGGTAGAACGCGCCTTTCTTGTGTTCCTTCGGCATGAAGATGACCGAGGTCGGATATTTGTCATCGGCTATGCGTACCGGTGAGAGTTTCATCGTTCCGTAACAACGGTTGGTAAATCCCTCCGTTTTACGCCTCCCGTGATTTCTCCGTTCCGAAGGACACGGTGTCATCTGCGGATGATAGACCGGCTGTTTTTTATAGAATACCAGAATATCCTCGTGCTGCCGGAGCGGCATACGTTTGGCATTGAGATGTCCCGTCACCCGATCTTTCTGCCACACGAGGTTGTACCGCCATAGCCGGGGTTGCGACAGCATGAGCCATGCGGAGAAAAGCCCCTGCCCGAACAGGATAATGGGGCTGTCCGGCTTGGTAATCCGCCGGTATTGCTCCCACAAGGCTGCTAACGGTATCTGGCGGTCCCAGTTCACCGACGGATTGCTGCGATTTAACACCCCGTAAGGTAGGTCGGCGATTATGGCGTCCACGCTACCATCCGCTATCTGTTTCATGCCCTCCATGCAGTCCATAAGGTAAATGCGATCCGTCTCTATCATATTGCGTCTGTTTTCGGTTCTACAATTTGCCGGGCGCTCATCCAGGTACAGCGTTCCGTCCGGGTTTTCCGGATTTCACACTCCCAGAGGGTATTCTTCTCCACATGTTTGAAATTGACCGCACCGTCTCTCGGCCCGTAAAAACCGGTATGCTTCTGGAAGGCGAATAAGGCAATCCTCCGCCCGTCCACTGCCTGAAAGTTGCATATCAGGGCGAATCGTACCCCTTTGTGCCACCATTCGGTACTTACGAGCTTCCCAACGAATGTTTCGGGCTTATCGGGAGCGATGTAGTCTTCGTAATAGAAGCCGTCCGTTCCCTTATGAAGTTTTGATATATCTGTTTCCATTGTCACTGACCTTTTAGTTCCTGTTTTCCCGTCCGTTCACCAGATACACAAACGTCCCGTATTTCAGCTTCACCTTGTTTTTCTTGATAGCCTTGCTGATGGCATTACTCGTTTTCTGGTAGGCATTGTTCACCGCCTGCATACCCCATTGGGCGAGGCTGTTACCGTATCCGCTGGTATTCATGTTCATGCTGCCCGACATGGCACTGCTCGCCACGTCCTTGCTTGTCTCGCGGAATTGGCTGATGGGTACGTAAAGTCCTTCCAGCCCGTCCGTATCGTAGATTGACAAGCTGACCTTGACCAGTTCGTCCTCCACCAATATGCTGTTGATGCTTCCTTTTACACGTCCGGAAGAGAAACCGCTGACTGTGGCATACAGGTAAGTACCACGCCTGACCACGCTCTCGTTGATTTCGATGTCGTCCAGCAGGCGCAGCCGCACACGCGAGCCGTCCACGGCCTTGATGTTTTCGTCGATGATCGCCTTGATGAGTTTCGGTTCCCGAGCGTCTTTCGCCAGTGTGTTGAAGTAGTCCGAAGTCGTCTTTACCTTCTTCACCACCTCGCTTGCCTTGTCCGTCTCCGCAGGAGCTTTGACCGAACGGCTTTCCTCGTCGATGGTTCCCTTGGTCTGCGTCATCGTGTCCGGCGGAGCCACCGTTGCGGTGCTGTCCGTTGCGGACGGCATGACCTCCCGTTGTCCTCTCAACCTCGCTTCGGCGAGTGCTTTTTCCAGTTCTGCGAGAGCTTCCTGCTCCCGCCTCTTGGCATCGGCCGCTTCCGCTGCCAGATCTTTCTCCTTTTCCTGCCGGTCAAGCAGGGCGATATCCTCTTCGGTGTATTGCGATTCATATTCCTCTTGGTTATCGTCCGGTTCGTCCCGCTCGATGTTGTCCACAGCGGAATAATCTTGTATCTTGCCCCATGATTTGGCCATGTTCTCATACTTGCTGCCGATACCGTCGCCGCCCTTGATTTGGGCGTCCGGCAATTCGGGATTCAGGAACTCGGTCGTCTGGAGTGTCTTGTCCTGTACCTCGGCCTTCTCGGTATGGAACAGGTCGAAAATGAAGTACGACGTGCCGAGAAGGGGGATATAGAGGATAGCCGGAAGCATATACTTCGGCTGCCTGAAATTGATTCTCTTGAAGATATTGTTCATTGTTTCCCTTTAATTGAGTTGCACATACTTGCTTATAGTTCTCTCAAACGGCATATTCATAAGCCTGCCGTTCTATTCCGGCCTTTCCGTACCGCTTTCCTTCGTATCGAATCTTCGTACATGCGGTACGGAAAGCATCTTATGCCGTTCCCGGAGCACGGAATCCTGCATTTCCGTGGCCGTTCGGCGGACTGGATGATGGCGGTACACCACCGTCAGGCGGTAAATATTCCATGTCAGCCCGCAGATGGCGAAGCCGAATACGATGACGAGAAACAGCGTCCGGTGGGCGTTGGCGAAACCCTGTACTTTGGCCACTGCCTTGTCGATACGTGTCGCTTTGGCGAAGCGTCGCCCGGCATCCACGTCGCGTTCGTAGCGCTCCTTGTATTTCGGGTCGTTTTTGTCCGGCATCTTCTCGCCGAACAGCATACGTCTGAATCCTTTGATATTCATAGGGCTGGTAGAGTTAATAGTTGCTTTTTGTCTTTTGCTCGATGTCCTTGTTCAGCAGCGTGCGCCAGTTCACGATGAGCAGCCCGTGCGGGTTGTTCTCCGTCCGGGGTACACGCTTGAGCTGTCCCGCCGTAACCAGTTCGCGCATCAGGATATTGCTGCGCCGTTCGATACGCTGCCGCCCGTAGTAAGTGAACTCCATCTTCTCCTTGTTGAAGGTGATACTGTCGCAGAAAATCGAAAAGACGGCACTCGTTCCCAAGATGTTGGAATAGAAGCCTTTCTCCTTGAGCGTATTGTACTGCGCCAAGCCCGTTTCGTCCACTAAGTACATCGCTTTCTCCATCGTGTAGCGGATGTACTTGTCGTCGGGAGCAAGGGTAAAGAAGTAGTGGTGGACTTTCTTTATACGTTGATATAAACGGTTATAAAACAGATGCTTGTATTATGATTGAAATTAGAAAGTAACAAATCAGACACATTGTAGGCGATTTATAAGAACGCAAAGGAACATTATTTTATCACTTACGCATAAGATTGTGCTTGTCAAAATAGATATTATTGGGAAAAGAGGGTAAATGAATTATTATCTTCCCAAATCAAAGATTTAGGTATAAATAAAGCCGATTTCCTGCAAAGACTAACAAAAACAAGCCTCTTTTTGCAGAAATACAACATATAAGTTGTTAGTCTAAGAAAATTATTGTACCTTTGCAGACGAATAGCCAAACGATATTTTCAATGAATGCAATGACTGACAACATGCTTTCGGAGACTTCGATGTCAAAAGCGCAAGAAGTGAAGACGCAACAGGATATAAAGGATTGGACGCAATACTCGCAATGTATAGCCGCAATCATGTCTAAACGGATGGCAGAGCTGGGGCTGACACAGCGAATGCTTGCAGAGAAAATGGATTGTTCCCAGCAGTATATATCTAATGTACTAAAAGGTGAAAAGAATATGTCGTTGGAAACTATATGCAAGATAGAAAACGCATTGGGCATTGATATTATCAAAGGGCTGAATAAAAATGAGTAATAAGTAAAAGGAATATGTCTATACAGAGTGAAGCGGCGTTGGAAGCCGGACTAATCGCCACACTTCAGCAGATGGATTATGAATATGTCCAAATTGCTGAGGAGGAAAATCTTCAAGCCAATTTCAAAAGGCAGTTGGAGGTGCATAACCGTAAACGGTTGTCAGAACATGGCCGTATAGAATTTATAGATGAGGAATTTGAAAAGATACTCATTCACCTTGAGGGCGGCACACGGTTTGAAAAGGCGAAAAAACTCCGCGACCTTTATCCGCTTGACACGGCAGATGGAAAGCGTATTTGGGTGGAATTTCTGAATAGGCAGCAGTGGTGTCAGAATGAATTTCAGGTTTCCAATCAAATCACGGTAGAGGGTCGTAAGAAGTGCCGTTACGATGTGACTATTCTTATAAACGGTCTGCCATTGGTGCAGATTGAACTGAAACGCCGGGGGGAGAACTCAAACAGGCGTATAATCAGATACAGCGTTACCATAAGACATCATTCCACGGATTGTTTGATTATATCCAGCTATTCGTTATCTCCAATGGTGTCAATACACGCTATTTTGCCAACAACCCGAACAGTGGCTATAAATTCACTTTCAACTGGACTGATGCTGTCAATGTTCCGTTTAACGAACTGGATAAGTTTGCCGTATTTTTCTTGGAGAAATGCACTCTTGGTAAAATCATCGGTAAATACATAGTGCTTCATGAGGGTGACAAATGCTTGATGGTACTTCGCCCATACCAGTTCTATGCAGTGGAGAAGATATTGGACAAAGTGAAGAACTCCAATGACAACGGCTATATATGGCATACAACAGGAGCCGGAAAGACCTTGACTTCATTCAAGGCAGCCCAACTTGTTTCCGAACTGGACGATGTGGACAAAGTGATGTTTGTAGTTGACCGTCACGACCTTGATACTCAAACTCAATCAGAATATGAGGCATTTGAGCCGAATGCCGTGGATGGTACGGATAACACAGACGAACTTGTAAAACGGTTGCACAGCAATTCAAAGATAATAATCACGACCATACAGAAACTTAATGCCGCCGTCAGCAAGACGTGGTATAGCAGCAAGATAGAAGCCATACGTCATTCCCGTGTCGTGATGATATTTGACGAATGTCACAGAAGCCATTTCGGTGACAGTCATAAGCGAATAATGAAGTTCTTTGACAATGCGCAAGTGTTCGGTTTCACAGGAACGCCTATCTTTACCGAAAATGCAGTGGACGGACATACTACAAAAGAGGTCTTTGGAGATTGTCTCCACAAATATCTCATCAAGGATGCCATTGCTGATGAAAACGTGCTGGGCTTCCTTGTGGAATACTATCATGGAAATGAGGATGTAGAAAAAGGCAATGCCAACCGCATGGAAGAAATTGCAAGATTCATTCTCAACAACTTCAATAAATCCACATTTGACGGTGAGTTTGATGCACTGTTTGCGGTGCAGTCCGTACCAATGCTCATACGTTATTATAAGATATTCAAGTCTTTGAAGCCGAATATCCGTATAGGAGCAGTGTTTACATACGGAGCAAATAACAGCCAAGATGACGAACAGACAGGTATGGGTACAGGGCAGTTTGTCAGCGAAAGCGTGGGGGAAGCTGATGAACTGCAAGCCATCATGGATGATTATAACAAGATGTACGGCACCGCTTATTCTACCGAAAATTTCCGTGCATATTACGATGACATCAACCTGCGCATGAAAAAGAAGAAAGCGGATATGAAGCCGCTTGACCTCTGCTTGGTTGTGGGTATGTTCCTTACAGGCTTCGACAGTAAGAAACTCAACACACTCTATGTGGATAAGAATATGGAGTATCATGGCCTTTTGCAAGCATTCAGTCGCACAAACCGTGTGCTGAATGAGAAAAAGCGTTTTGGCAAGATTATATGTTTCCGTGACTTGAAAAGCAATGTTGACACGTCTATTAGGCTGTTCAGTAACTCTAACAATCCCGAAGATATTGTCCGTCCTCCATTTGAGGAAGTGAAAAAGGAATACCAACAGTTGACTACTGATTTCTTGCAGAAATATCCAGCACCAAACAGCATTGACCTGTTGCAGAGCGAGAAAGACAAAAAAGATTTCGTGTTGGCTTTTCGCGACATTATCCGTAAACATGCAGAAATCCAGATATATGAGGACTACACAGATGATGCGGATGACCTCGGCATGACCGAACAGCAATTCAATGACTATAAAAGCAAGTATCTTGACATTACAGTGGGATTTATAGAACCTCCTGTAGTTTCTTCAATGGTTGCAGAAGACCCTGTTCCATACGGTGATAGTCAGGGGTTGGAAGATATTGATTTCTGCCTTGAACTCCTGCACAGCGACATTATCAATGTAGCCTATATCCTTGAACTCATAGCCAATCTTAATCCATACAGCAATGATTATGCGGAGCGGCGTAAGAATATTATTGACACTATGATAAAGGATGCAGAAATGCGTAGTAAAGCGAAACTTATTGACGGCTTCATCCAAAAGAATGTAGATGAGGACAAGGATAACTTTATGGCTGAACGCAAAAAAGCGGATGGTACAAGTGAACTGGAAGAACGTCTTAACAACTATATTTCAGCCGAGCGAGAAAAGGCAGTAAAATCATTGGCACAAGATGAAGGTCTTTCCTCTGACGTGCTTAACCATTACTTGAAAGAGTATGATTACCTTCAGAAAGAGCAACCTGAAATTATACAAAAGGCTCTCAAGGAAAAGCATCTTGGTTTGATTAAGACCCGAAAAGCGATGACAAGAATACTGGATAGGTTGCGAGGTATCATCCGTACTTTTAGCTGGGACTAAATATAATAGTGATATGAGTTCAATAAAGATAATAAATTCTATAAAACTTGACTCTAAAGGTGTCCGTGTAAAAGACGCTAATGGGAAATATATTCTTCTACATAAAAGGCAAGGAGATATGGATGGAGCGTGTGCTGTTTACTCTTTAGCAATGGCTATGCTCTGCATTGGAGTTATTACAAATGAGGATTTGCAGGTATATGCCAATCCTGACAGACGAACCTGCAAAGGGAAATTTTTAAGTCATTTCTTAGAAGAGCAAGGATTAGTTAGAAGGGGG
>OIBX01000485.1_pt1 | contig 14319 bp, 8 predicted proteins | sample 1581151 | NCBI WGS metagenome assembly OIBX01 (sample SAMEA3882527, study PRJEB24775) | human gut metagenome | biome: human-associated habitat; feature: intestine environment; material: feces | place: Netherlands | collected 2009/2010 | reverse complement strand
TGGATTATGATTATAACAAAACCATTCCAAGACTTCAGAAGATATATAATATGGTACATGAGTTGGGACATTGCTTCGGACTAAGGCATACAAATTGGAAATCATTGGGTGAATCTGTGGCCAATGGTATTACTGGAACTTTTGATTCAGATCCCTATTCTGTGATGAATGGAGGAACTGCCGAATATCAATGGTCTGGGTTTAGTGAGGGAGATAAATCAGCGATAAGTTATTTGTATCCTCGATTTTTTGAAGGAGATTTTGTTAATTACCCAACAGAGGTAAAGCGCTTTGGAGTTGACGTGTATATGGTACGTGTTGTCGGCAATCACCCTATTCTGAAATATGAATGGGGGACTACAGGCATGTTTTTGCTTGCTTCCGAAGGAGATGCTGCTAAAGTTATTTTTGGTAGTCCTGTAACTTCTGAACTTAGGGCATATGTTACTACTGTATATGGAGAAACTTATTGTATTAGTAGAGAGTATGCCACTCAAACAACTATTCAAAGACTTGTTGAAAATTGAGATTAGGCATAGTTCCTCATATATTTGTACTAATTTTCTTCTCCTTTATGCTTTAATCACCTTATAACTTAATAATTATAATATGATGAAGAATGTAATAAAACTTATCTTTTTGCTTTTTGATTTAGTTATCGGTTGCTGCGTTTTGCTTCATGCCCAGGTAGATGAAAAGTTGAAAGCCGACATCGTCAGCACGGGCTACGTGCACAGTCCGTTACCGCTCGACGAGACAAAGGCTTTCGAAACATTCGGCTTGAAAAAGAAAGTGTTGGAAACCGTGATGCTGTGTGATATGGAGGATTTCTCCAAATGGTCGCATAAGGGCATCGGTAAGATTGGTTTGACTGACGAACGGAGCAAGTCCGGCAAGCACAGTCTGCGTCTGGAAGCTCCCGCCCATCCGGAGAAGATTCTTGGCTGGGGTTTGGGACGCGGCACTTGCATGGCCTCTTATGATATAGGAGGTGTGAACTGGGAAGGTTACAACCGCCTGAAGTTCTATATCTATCCCACGTGCGAAGGAGCACGCAGCATCTACCTCAACCTTTATGTGGAGAATGACGGAGAAATAAAAGTACCCGACATTTACGGTCGGGAAGGCTACCACGAAATCAATCTGAAAAATAACCAATGGAACGAATGCTTCGTCGAGATGTCCGGACTGGCGCGCGACAAGGTAACCAAGATTTCATTTGCCATCGAAGTGTTCGGCAAAGAACGTACTATGGGCGACTTCCTTCGCTTCGATGTAGATGCCGTGGAACTTCAGAAGGTGGAGAACCCGGAAACCGTGAAAGGCTGGATGCCTGCACAGAATCGCATCATCTTCTCTACTACCGGTTATAGTATAGAGAGCCCCAAAAGCGCCATTGTCAATGTGGAAAAGCACGGCGGACAGTTCCAGTTGAAGGATGCCGCTACGCAGGCCATTGTTTATACCGGTCCCGTTCGTAAGGAAAAGACCGGCCTGGGAGAGTTCGAGACAATAGACTTCTCGGACTTCAAGACACAAGGCCGTTACGTCATTCAGGTAGGGGATGTCACCACCTTGCCTTTCTATATCCATCAGGATGTGTGGGATGATTCTGCCTGGCGTATGGTGAACTTCCTGTTCTGCGAGCGTTGCGGGGCTTGTCATAATGACCTGCATGCCACTTACAACGGACATATCATTCATATAAACGGAGGATGGCACGATGCCGCCGATATGTCCCAACAGACCTTACAGACGGGAGAGATAGCCTATTCCTTGCTCTTGATGGCCGAACGTGCCAAAGAAAAAGGCAATATAGACTTGTACAACCGCCTGATGGAAGAGGCTTTGTGGGGAATGGACTATGTGATGAAGACCCGTCTGGGCGATGGCTACCGTGCACAGACATGGGGCACCAACCTATGGACCGACGGTAAGGTGGGCACCGACGATGATGCCGGTCGCCGCGAACTGCTTGTCCATAACGGAGCTTTGGAGAATTTCCTGCTTGCAGGAATTGAAGCGTATGCCTCCATGAGGATTGAAAATGACGAGTCGCTTAAGGGTAATCTGAAGAAGATTGCAAAGGAAGACTTCGGCTATGCCATGAAGCGCTTCAACGAACTTGGCTTTGCCGAGCTGATAAAGAAGGGTGGGGGACATGCCGCCATGGCATCCGAGAGCCAGTATCACGCCAACATCTCATGGGCGGCCAGCATGCTCTATAAGCTGACCGGCGAACAGCAGTATGCCGATGAGGCTGTAAAAGCCATCCGCTACACCTTGCAGTGCCAGCGCACCGAACCGTTGAAAGACAAAGACAAGACCTGCGGCTTCTTCTATCGCGATTTGGCAAAGAAGTCCATTGTACACTATACTCATCAGTCTCGCGATTATGCCTACATGGAAGCCCTTGCCGCCCTCTGCGAAACGCAGCCCCGTCATGCCGAGTATGAGCAGTGGATTCGTGCCATGAAACTCTATGGCGGTTATCTGAAGAACATCATGAAGTATGTATATCCTTATGGAATGGTGCCCAGCGGCATCTATCACAAGGATGAAGTGAAGGACTCCGTCAACTTCTACGCCGTCCAGGTAGGCATTCGCAGTGGTGCTGCGAAGGATTTCAAAGAACAGCTCGAGAACGGTATCCGTCTGGATAAGGAGCATTACTTGCGTATATTCCCCGTCTGGTTCTCGTTCAAAGGAAATATTGCCGTACATTTGTCTACCGGAAAAGCCGCAGCCATTTGCGCCAGAGTGTTGAAGGACAAGGAACTGAAAGACATTGCCGAACAGCAGCTCTTCTGGGTTGTAGGCAGGAATCCTTTCGGACAGTCCATGATTTATGGGGAGGGCAGCAACTATCCGCAGCTCTATACGGCACTGCCCGGAGAAACGGTAGGAGAGATACCCGTAGGTATGCAGTCTTATTTCAATGAAGATGCTCCCTACTGGCCGCAGTTCAATACGGCTACTTATAAGGAAGTCTGGGGCTCTTCGGCTGCCAGATGGCTGATGTTGGTTTCCGAATTCTAAAGCAAGATGATATGAGTGACAAGACTGTTTATTCACGGCGCAATCCGGCCATTGACATGCTGAGGGCGTTGACCATGTTCACCATGATTTTCGTCAATGACTTCTGGAAAGTGCATGACGTACCCCATTGGCTGGAACATGCCGTTTATGGTGAAGACTTTATGGGACTGGCGGATATTGTATTCCCCTGCTTCTTGTTTGCAGTGGGAATGTCCATACCATACGCCATCGAACGCAGATATGCCAAAGGCTTTTCGGCAGAATCCACCTTAGGACATATCCTTTCCCGCACCTTTGCTTTGCTGGTGATGGGGGCATTCATCACAAACTCGGAGTTCCGGCTTTCACCGGAAGCTCCCTATCCGATAGGGGTATACTGGTTCTTGATGGCCATAGGCTTTATCGGCGTGTGGAACCAATATCCGAAACCGGCTTCCGGTACTCAGAAGAACCTTTTCCGTGCTTTCAAGATAATCGGCGTATTGGTTCTTCTCTACCTTGCCTTTACCTTCCGCAATCCGCAGGAAGGTGTATTCGGGGCTTATTGGGGAATATTGGGATCCATCGGCTGGACTTATCTGGTATGTGCCGTGATTTATTTCTTCAGCCGTGACCGGTTGAAGTATCTGCTGCCCATCTGGGGAGTCTTCATTCTGATATGTCTGTTGGGCACGCCTTTGCGCGAAAGCTTTGGCGGCGAGGCCATTCTTACCTTTCCCGAACGTAACTTCTATCAAGGTATGCTGGGCATCCTGCACATCGGCAACGGAGCTTTGCCCGCATTTACAATGGGAGGTATCATCCTTTCCATTCTCAGTGCCCGCTATGCCGACAAGGGTGACGGTTGGAAACTTCGCAACGGGCTGACGGCTGCTGTCCTGCTTCTGTTGGCCGGGATAGGGGCGCATCATTTTTGGATTGTAGCCAAGATAGGCGGCACTCCTCCCTGGGTGTTCTATGTAACTGCCATTTCCGTGGCACTCTATACGGTGCTTGGCTGCTTGGTCAGTCATCAGGTCACGGGCTGGTTCAATCTGATACGCCCTGCCGGAACGGCTACGCTGACTACCTATCTGGTGCCTTATGTCTTTTATGGATTCGCCGATGTGACCGGTGTTATCCTGCCGGACTGGTTTACGCATGGATTCATGGGACTGGTCAATTGCCTCTGCTTTGCCTTTGTGGTAATCGGCGTTACCTGGGTGATGGAAAAACTGCACGTTAAACTTAAAATTTAGATAGAATGAAAAAGAACTTTTTACCTGCATTCTTATTGCTGTTCCTGGCGCTGGGCCTGTTTTCGTGCCAGCAGGGAACTAAAGAGACAAACAAAGAATATCCCATGTTCTGGACGTGGCTGGACTATCGTCCCGGTATGAACTTCGACTCCATTTGCCAAGTGATGAACGACATCGGCATGGACGGAATCATGCTGAATGCACCGACTCCCGACGATTACCGGGTAGCCATACCGATTGCCCATAAACACGGAATCGAAGTGTATGCCTGGCTATGGACCATGAATCTGGAACACGACCGTGACAAAATATTGAAAGAACATCCCGAATGGTTCAGTGTGAACCGTAACGGCAAGAGCCTGGCAGACACTACCGCCTACGTAGGCTATTACAAATTCCTTTGCCCGGCACTGCCCGAAGTCCGTGAGTTCATCAAGGAGAAAATCAAGGCCTATTGCGAAGTGGAAGGTTTGAACGGCATTGCCATCGACTACCACCGTTTTGTGGATGTGGTGCTTCCTACTACCTTGTGGCCTCGCTACGGCATTGTGCAGGACCGTGAATACGCTGCATGGGATTACGGCTATCATCCGGAAATGCTCAAGAAGTTCAAGGAGCAGCATGGTTATGACCCTCGCGAACAGGAAGACCCTTCGCTTGATGTGAAGTGGCGTCAGTTCCGTTGCGACCAGATAACCGAAGTGGCCAATATGATTGCCGAAGTGGTACACTCCTACGGCAAGACAATGGCTGCCTCTCCGTTCCCTACTCCGAAGATGTCCTCGCGCATGGTACGTCAGGACTGGGGCAAATGGAATCTTGACATTGTATTCCCGATGGTTTACCATACTTTCTATACGGGCGATGCCAGCTTCATTTCCGACTGTACGGTGGAGAATGCACGCGACAAGAACGACATGACGACGCTGTATTGTGGCATGACCGCCACGGACGGGCCGATGATGTTTGAGTGCATGGATGCCGCCTTGAACAACGGCGCCCAGGGAATTGCCGTGTTTACGATGCTCGGTCTGCGTTCTCCGGAGGTGAAGAAGCAGTTCAAGGCTTATACGGACAGTGTCAGAGCCGTGCGTGCCGCCAACGGTGGAGTGATAAAGGCAACCTATCCTAAGGTGGCCGAACCGGATCCGTTCAAACACGAAGGCATTATGAAACTGATGCAGGAACGCATGCAGCAAATCATAGCCACGGCTGCCGGTAAGGAAGAGCCGGCTCCGCTGGCATTGGGCGAGTACAAGGAGGTGGATTCCTACGACGCAACGCGCTGTTATCAGGTGGTAGACAATAATAGCAAGACTACTTTTGACGTGACGTTCTATCTTTACGGCGATGTCGTTTCCGGATGGGATGTGACAGTGGCAGACAAGGATTCTTCTAAGAAATGAAAGGACGTTTTATGATAGTGAGAGATTACGGGAGCAAACTCTTTCTGCTCTTTGTGTTTTCGATGGTAGGCATGGTTTATTGCAATGCTCAGAGTGGAAAGAGTTTGCCCGTAAGGAAAGTAATGTGTACGGCTTCACCGGAAGGTGGGGCTGTGCCGTCCTTGCTGGACGGGAACGGGATAGAGTTTCAGCCCCTTGATGTGGTCAACTGGAAAGATTATCCCTACAAGCCGGAAGTGAGTTTCCGCATAGCCCATACGGGGCGCGAAATCCTGCTCCACTACAAAGTGAAGGAAGCCAGTGTGCGTGCAGTGGCCTCCGGAGACAATGGCCGGGTATGGGAAGATGCTTGTGTGGAATTCTTCGTATCTCCCGAAGGTGACGACCGCTATTACAATTTCGAATGTAACTGCGCCGGCAGGCTGCTGATTCAGGGAGGTGCAGTCAATGAGCGCCGTCCTACGGCGAGTCAGGAGGTGCTGGGCATGGTGAAACGTTGGAGCTCGTTGGGCGGCGAACCTTTCGAGGAACGTTTGGGCGAGTGCAGATGGGAACTGGCCATGGTTATTCCCGTTTCCGTTTTCTTCCAGCATTCCGTCGGTTCTCTGGACGGAAAAACAATGAAAGGGAATTTCTACAAGTGTGGTGACAAACTCCAGACTCCCCACTTCCTTTCTTGGAGTCCTATCGGGCTGGAACGCCCCATGTTCCACTGTCCGGCCTTTTTCGGCACCTTGTCTTTTGAATAAATCTTTAGGGTGTTCTGGTGGAATCATTTGCCGTTAGCATTACTTATTGGATTGACAATTGCGGAATTATGTGTTTTTTTATACCTTTGCACTTCCTAAATTGTAAATGCATATATGATTACCGCAGAACAACTGAAAGATATCAAAGAACGTACCGAGGCGTTGAACCGCTATCTGGACATTGAAGGAAAGAAGATACAGGTGGAAGAAGAGCAGCTCCGCACCCAGGCTCCCGGTTTCTGGGACGACCAGAAGGCTGCCGAGGCTCAGATGAAGAAAGTGAAAGGCTTGCAGCAATGGATTTCCGGCTACAATGAGGTAAAGACCTTGACTGACGAGGTACAACTGGCTTTCGACTTTTACAAAGACGAACTGGTGACTGAAGAGGAAGTGGACGATGCCTATGCCAAGGCAATCACTGCTGTCGAGGCCCTCGAACTCAAGAATATGCTTCGCGAGGAAGCCGATCAGATGGACTGTGTGCTGAAAATTAACTCTGGTGCCGGTGGTACGGAGAGCCAGGACTGGGCAAGCATGCTGATGCGTATGTATCTGCGCTATGCCGAGACTCACGGCTATAAGGCCACCATCGCCAACCTGCAGGAAGGAGACGAGGCAGGTATCAAGACTTGTACCATCGAGATTTCCGGCGATTATGCCTACGGCTACCTGAAAGGTGAGAACGGTGTACACCGCTTGGTGCGTGTTTCGCCCTACAATGCCCAGGGCAAGCGTATGACTTCTTTTGCATCCGTGTTTGTCACTCCCTTGGTAGATGATACCATTGAGGTGAACATCGAACCTGCCCGCATGTCATGGGATACCTTCCGAAGTGGTGGCGCCGGTGGACAGAACGTCAATAAGGTAGAGTCCGGTGTCCGTCTGCGCTATCAGTATAAGGATCCATATACGGGCGAAGAGGAAGAAATCCTGATTGAAAATACCGAGACACGAGACCAGCCCAAGAACCGCGAGAACGCTCTCCGCCTTCTCCGTTCCATGCTTTACGACAAGGAACTCCAACACCGCATGGCCGAGCAGGCAAAGGTGGAAGCCGGTAAGAAGAAAATCGAATGGGGTAGCCAGATTCGTAGCTACGTCTTCGACGACCGCCGCGTGAAGGACCACCGTACCAACTTCCAGACCAGTGATGTGAATGGCGTGATGGATGGAAAGATAGACGGCTTTATCAAAGCTTACCTGATGGAGTTTGCAGGAAGTGGCGAATAAATTTTCTCCCTTTCATTTGCATTCTTCCCGAATTTCTTCTTACTTTGTTCATCGTTGAACTTTAAACTATAAAACACACCATGGGAAAAAGTAAAAAGAAAGCAATGCACAGCCAGAAGGAAGAGCAACAAGCCAAGAAAGTGATGATGACGATGGGAGTAATAGCCATTGTATTGGTCATCGCCATGTTTGTGGCTTACTCTTACTGGGGCTGATAAAATCACTGGAAACGACATGCCGCAGGAGATAGAACGGAAATTCCTCGTGACGGGAGAATACAAGCCACAAGCGTATGCACACAGCCGTATCGTACAAGGATACATCAGCAGTGTACGTGGACGGACAGTACGGGTGCGCATCCGCGATGAACGGGGATTTCTCACCATCAAGGGTGCATCCAATGAATCGGGAACCAGCCGCTACGAGTGGGAAAAGGAAATTCCGCTGTGCGAAGCGCGGGAATTGCTGAAGCTGTGCGAACCGGGTATCATCGACAAGACCCGTTACCTGGTGCGCAGCGGACAGCACGTCTTTGAGGTGGATGAATTCTATGGCGAGAATGAGGGACTGACTGTGGCCGAGGTGGAACTCTCCTCGGAAGACGAGCCTTTCGTGAAACCTGCATTCATCGGACGGGAGGTGACGGGAGATGTCCGCTACTATAACTCGCAACTGATGAAACACCCTTTCACCACGTGGTAGCAAACCAATTGTGTGCCGTACTTGTTTAATCGTCATGGAGAAACTTTACGACTACCTGCCAAGAGAACTGGTCACCTTCCTTTTGGTCACTGTATTCTCTTTACTCATCGGGCTTTCACAGCGTAAAATCAGCTTGAAGCGCGAAGGGGAAACTACGCTTTTCGGTACCGACCGCACCTTCACCTTTATAGGCATTCTGGGCTATCTGCTCTATATCCTCGACCCTACGGGCTATCGTCTGTTCATGGGAGGAGGAGCCATTCTGGGACTGCTGCTCGGACTGAACTATTATGTGAAGCAGTCACAGTACCATGTGTTCGGAGTAACCACCATCATTATTGCACTCATCACCTACTGTATTGCTCCCATTGTGGCCACGCAGCCGTCGTGGTTCTACGTCATGGTCATAGTGACCGTCCTGCTCTTCACCGAGCTGAAACACACCTTCACGGAACTGGCCCAGCGCATGAAGAACGACGAAATGATTACGCTTGCCAAGTTCCTTGCCATCAGCGGCATTATCCTGCCGATGCTGCCCAATGAGAATCTTATTCCCGGCATCAACCTGACGCCATACAGTATTTGGCTGGCCACGGTGGTTGTATCGGGCATTTCCTACCTTTCTTATCTGTTGAAGCGTTACGTTTTCCATGAGTCGGGCATTCTGGTTTCGGGCATCGTGGGAGGCTTGTACAGCAGCACGGCTACCATTTCCGTACTGGCGCGAAAGAGCCGTAAGGCTTCTGTGCAGGATGCTCCCGAATATGTGGCGGCCATGTTGTTGGCGGTCAGCATGATGTTCCTCCGTTTCTTGATATTGATAGGTATTTTCAGCCGGGAGACGCTACTGGCCATTTATCCCTACCTGCTGATAATGTCGGTGGTAACGGCTGCCGTGGCATGGTATCTGCATTCCAAGCGGAAACGGGTGGACGACGGCACGCAGACCACGGAGGACGAGGACAGCAGTAATCCGTTGGAGTTCAAGGTAGCGCTGATTTTTGCCATGCTGTTTGTGGTGTTCACTATCTTGACCCACTATACGCTGGTGTATGCCGGCACGGGTGGACTGAACTTGCTCTCTTTCATTTCGGGGTTCAGTGACATTACTCCTTTCATCCTGAACCTGCTTCAAGGAACGGGCAGTGTGGCGGTGCTGGTGATTACGGCTTGCAGCATGCAGGCTATTGTCAGCAATATAGCGGTAAACATGTGCTACGCGTTATTCTTTGCCGGTGGAAAAAGCCCTTTGCGGCCGTGGATATTGGGGGGATTCGGCTCTGTTATTGCCGCAAATATCTGTCTGTTACTTTTCTTCTATTTTCTCTAAATTGCTTTCTTTTTGCTTTTTTAACTCCGAAAGTCTCGTAAATGCATGAAAAAGGGGCTATTTTTGCCGAATTCATTGTGACAAAACTCGAACGGGAAACGTCTAATACCAAGACAATAAACATGAATAGTCACTAAATATAAAAACGCAATGAGAACAAAATGGACTGTGCTGCTATGGATGCTGATGATTTCGGGACTGCTTGCAGCGCAAAACACGGCAAACACTTCTTTCCAGGTTAAAGGAATTTTGCTCGACTCACTCACCCAGGAGGGTGAACCTTATGCTACCATTAAAATCGTGAAGAAAGAGGCCCCTGCAAAGGCGCTGAAAATGCTGGTAACGGACATGAAAGGCCAGTTCCAGGAGAAAGTACCCGGTACGGGCAACTTCGTGATGACCATCACTTCCGTGGGACGTACTCCCATCGTGAAGGACTTTTCTGTGAAGGCAGGGGAGAAGCTGGTGGACTTCGGCACGCTGTATATCGTAGATGCCTCCAATGAGCTGGGGCAGGTGGAAATAGTGGCACAGAAGCCTCTGGTGAAGGCAGATATCGACAAGATAGAGTACAATGTGCAGGATGACCCTGACGCCCAGTCGAACTCCGTGCTGGAAATGCTTCGCAAGGTACCGTTGGTAACGGTGGATGGCGAGGACAATATTCAGGTGAACGGGAGTAGCAGCTTTAAGGTATATGTCAACGGAAAGCCCAACAACATGATGAGCAACAACCCGACGGAAGTGCTGAAAAGTATGCCTGCAAACAGTATCAAGCATATTGAAGTGATAACCAATCCCGGCCCCAAGTATGACGCCGAGGGTGTGGGCGGTATTCTGAACATCGTCACCGTGGGCAGCGGACTCGAAGGCTATACGGCTACGTTCAGTGCCAACGTCAGCAACCGCGGTGCAGGCGGCGGGGCATTCGGTACCATAAAGAGCGGAAAGCTGACCGTCAGCGCCCGCTACAATTACAATTACAACGACCAGCCCCGCAACTACAGCAGTGGTAGCCAGCATGTGACACCGGAAGCTGTTACGGAGAATTCTTCCAATCTGGACTATGACGGCAGCAACAAGGGACACGGTTCTTTCCAGTCGGGCAGCATGGAGGCCAGCTACGAAATAGATACATTACGCTTGGTTACCATGTCTTTCGGACTTTGGGGCGGTGGGAATAAGAGTAACGGCTCTACGGACTACATCGCCACCTTTCCAGAGAACATAAACGCTGCTCCCATTTACAGCTACTCTGCCTTCAACCGCAGCAAGTCTTCCTGGTATTCCATCGACGGAGGTATCGACTACCAGCGTCTGTTCAAGGTCAAGGACCGCATGCTGACGTTCTCCTACAAGATAAACACCCGTCCGCAAACGTCGGATTCCTATACGGAATATGAAATAGACAATGGCTATAACCCCGATTGGGCAGACTATCTGAACCGTTTGAAGAACCAGCATAACGACGGTGAGCAGAATACCACGGAGCATACGTTCCAGGCCGACTATACCACGCCTATCGGCAAGCTGCATACATTGGAGGCAGGTGCCAAGTACATTCTGCGCAACAACTCCTCCGAAGACGACCGTTTTGATGCGGACGATACCGGAAAGTATGAATACAACAAGGACCAGAGCTCACACTACAAGCATTTGAACGATATTATCGCCGCCTATCTGGGATATGGACTGAAGGTGAAGAGACTTTCGGGCCGTTTGGGATTACGCTACGAGCATACCATCCAAGATGTGAAGTATCTGGTGGGCCGCGGCGAGGATTTCACAAAGAACTTCGACGACGTAGTGCCTTCCGCTTCTATCGGCTACAAGCTGACGGATATGTCCAATCTGCGTTTGGGGTACAACATGCGTATCTATCGTCCGGGAATCTGGTCTCTGAATCCTTATCTGAATGATACGGACCCCTCCTATATCAGCCAGGGTAATCCGAAGCTGGACAGTGAGAAGAGCCATGCTTTCAACTTGAGTTACAGTAACTTCACACAGAAGTTCAATATCAATATCTCGGCCCGCTACTCGTTTACCAACAACAGTATTGAGAATGTGACAAGGCTCATGCCCGATACGGAGATTGAGGGATTGAAGAACCCCACGGGCAAGGATGTGCTTTATTCTACCTATGCCAACATCGGCAAGACCCGTTATGCCAGTGTGAACGGTTACGTCAACTGGAATGCCACTCCACGTACACGTATCTACATGAACATGAGCGGCAATTACTCTTATCTGGAGGGCAGTGAAGGCATGCGTAACGATGGCTGGAGCCTCTTTGCCTACGGCGGTGCACAGCAGACGCTGCCCCATGACTGGCGCATCAGTCTGAATGTCTTCGGACAGACGCCGTGGATTATGCTGCAAGGTAAGGGCAGCAGCTTCTTTGATTATGGCTTGAGCGTCAACAAGTCCTTCTTGGACAAGCGCCTCACCTTGTCTGCCTTTGCCAGCAACTTCTTCAAGAAGTATATGGACCAAAGCTCCACCACCGAAGGCAGCGGTTTTATACGGGAAAGCAATTATAAGTACAGCCGCCAACGCTTTGGCATAAGCGTCAGCTACCGTATCGGTGAGTTGAAGGCAAGCGTGAAAAAGGCTGCGCGCACTATCAGCAATGATGATGTGAAGAGCGGTGGCAGTGGTTCCGGTGGCGGCGGTGAATAGGTTGTAAATACATCCCCTTCTGAAACTTGTACCTCGCTATTCATCAGAGAATACAAGTTTCAGAAGGGGATTTTTTATGATAGTAAGTTACTTGCTGACTGTTGAGAACCCCAACTCCTTCAACCCTTTCTGCACATCCGGATGACTCATGAAGAGCTTCCACAGCAGTCCCGACCGATAATTCTCGAGCATGACGGCTATCGGGCCCTGGTCAATGGCGAGGTAGCGCTGCGGATACCAGTTGTCCGTTTCGCTGAAAGCATCGTAGAAGCCATAGGGGCCGAAGACCTTATCTCCCATCTCGTAGAGGTGGCGCATCACTTGCAACGACTGTTCCGGGGTATAGACGATGGATGACAAGGCGGCAGTTGGAGAGATGACTCCCTGGTCGTCGCGTTCGTTGGGAGCGTGGGCGGCATATCCGTTGACGGAGTAGCTGGCTGTCAGTCCCCAGCAGTCGGGCCCGAAACCTTTGTAGTGCTTGGGGTTGCGGACACAGTAGGCACGGTTCACAAGCGTCAGGTTACGCATCTCGTCGAAGTAGTTGGCGCAGTATTCATCCTTCAGCCCGATGGGGTCGAGGCCGAGAAACGAGTATTGTGCCCAGAAGAGCGGTCCGGCTTCTGTGCCTTGATAGCGCAGATGCAACTCGATATTCTCCACTTTATGAGGGTCTACAATGGCCCCGTTCTGCGCCCAGCCCTCGTGATAGACTGCTGCAGGCACGCCGTGGGTAGGCGAGGCGGCGGCAAGGATATACATGATGAGGCATTCGTTGTAACCGTGTACGGGAAAGTTCATTTCCCAACCGTATTCCGAACTCCAGTGCCAATAGAGCACGTTCTGGCCGTTCTGGCGGTAGAAGTTCCAGTCCACTTCGCGCCACAGCTTGTCGATGCGGGCGGCGAGGGCTTGCTCGGCGGGCGAACCGTCGATGTAGTACTGGTGGACGGAGAGCAGCGCCTGCATGATGAAGGCTGTTTCTACCAGGTCGCCGCCATTGTCTTTCTGCCCGAAGGGTTTCACCTTGCCCGTATCGCCATACCACCAGTGTGGGTAGGCACCGTGGAAACGGTCAGCGGTTTCGAGGAAGGAGACGATTTTCTCCATTCGTTCCAGCCCTTCCTGGCGGGTGACATAGCCGCGGTCTATACCGGCAAGTATAGCCATGATGCCGAAGCCGCTTCCACCGGACGTGATTACGTTCTGGTCGTTCTCCGGATAGACACCGTCCATGTGGATGCGTTCGCGTGCCAGTCCGCTGTTGGGCTCGGCACCTTCCCAGAAGTAGTTGAAGGTACGGCGCTGTACGGTGTCCATCAGGGCATCGTCGCTCAGCCGGTCTTCTTTGGCGGCGGGGCTTTTGCATTGCGTGAAACCGAGCAACAGCAGGAACAATAATAAACTGTATTGTATTTTCATTGTACCAATGCTTACTTGTTTTTTTATCATTTACTTATCTATATTCATTGCACGGTCAATTCAACAAGTATAGGACAGTGGTCGGAAAGGTAGCTGTTCTCCGGTTTGTCTTGGATAACGCGGTAGCGGTCTATCTTTGCGCCTTTGGTCACGAAGACATAGTCCAGCAGTACGCGTTCCTCCACCGGCAGACGGCCGAAGTCATGGAAAGACCAGGACGGACCGTAGGTGACGGCAGCTGTCTTTGCGGCATTTTCCATTCCTCCCTTTTCCAGCGTTTGCAGAGGTTCTTCACCGGGCGTACAGTTAAAGTCACCGGTGATGATGGCGGGCATGTCCGGTGCTATCTCCTTGATTTTGTCGAGAATGAGTTGCACGCCCTCTTTGCGGGCTGTCTTTCCGTCGTTGTCCAGATGGGTGTTGAAATATACAAACTTTTGTCCGTTGTTCTTTTCCTGCAGTATTGCCCAGGTGGTGAGGCTATGCGAGAGAAGAAGGACATCAATATTGAAATCGGCGGC
>OIBX01000476.1_pt1 | contig 14541 bp, 9 predicted proteins | sample 1581151 | NCBI WGS metagenome assembly OIBX01 (sample SAMEA3882527, study PRJEB24775) | human gut metagenome | biome: human-associated habitat; feature: intestine environment; material: feces | place: Netherlands | collected 2009/2010 | reverse complement strand
ATTGCAACATTCTATGTAAAGCGGTCATCACTTCTTTTTTAATAAAGAGATGTGTCAAAAGTAATTCTGCTATTGTCTTGCTGCAAAACTCGGATAGTTTTGATAATTACTTCAAATTTTGACACATCTCTTTATTTTTTCTAATTGTCTTTCATTATTCAACGGGTATGATCTTTCCTGTTTTTCTGAGAAATTTTCAATTCTACTATAAAAGCAACTACCAAGCCCAAACCACCAAAAAGCAAGACATTTGCACCGTAAATCAATGAAGTTAACTCGCTCATGTGCCAATTACGCTCTGTGAAATAATCGGGAACCGTGGTTACACAAATCATATAACCTGTCAACAGCCCTAGTCCCATTCCCAACAACAAACAGCCAAATTTCAAAGCCGAGAAAGAAATCGGAAAAGATGACATGAAAGGAGTTCCTACAGGAAGAGGCAGACTAAGCCTGTTCCCCAACATAGAAGGATCTAACTTGTCTCCCAATTTTTCTATCATAGTAAGACGCTCCTTTTTACCAACAAAAAGTTCAAATAATTTGTAGATTCCTAATGTAATGATACCTACAACAATCCAACCGGTAATGTAACTCATAATTTATTCGTATTTAAGTTATTAATTTTGTTCCTTTGTACCCATTTAGACGCTACGTAGCCAAAGAGGTTACACTTTTCAGAAAGAAAAAAATATTTTCTCTTTTTATTGTAACCTCTCTCCCAGCCCTGCGTCTAATAGATAAAATGGGAAACGACGAAACACATATTATTCATAGGATATTAAAAGGGGAAACTTCTCTCTACGAGTACTTTTTGGATAAATACAGTCAGCAAGTATTTATCCTGATTATACGCATCGTGGAGAATCAGGAGGATGCGGAAGAGTTGACCCAGGATACGTTCTTGAAAGCCTTTGAACATCTTTCGTCGTTTAAAGCAGAGAGTAGTTTCTCTACATGGATATACCGCATTGCATATAACACCGCCATATCGGCAACCAGAAAAAGAAAACAAGAGTTAATTGTTATGGACAGTGCCATGTTAATGAATATATCCGACCAGCAAATAGACGATGCCCTGAATGATGAAAGCGGGGAACGGGTAGGAAAGCTCAATAAGGCCATCAAGAAACTGGATGCAGAAGAACGTGCCTTGATTTCCCTATTTTATAATGAAGAGAAAACTATCGGTGAAATCGCTCTTATCCTGGGACTGACGGAAAGCAATGCAAAAGTAAAATTGCATCGAATAAGAAAAAAATTATATATACTCATAACAGAAGCAGAATGAACGAGAAACAAAAAGATAAAGGATTAATGAAGGCTGTAAAAGAACAGCCCCAATTCCGGCTGACCTCCAATTTTACTTTCCGCACCATGCAGAAAGTAGAGGAAGCTATACTCTTACGTGAAAGGAAACAGGAGAGAAAGATGTTACTAGCTACTATTGCTGCTTCTCTATTCTTAATAATAAGCGGCAGCATCGGTCTGTATATTTATTTTGGAAAGCATATTAAGGAAACTATGTATCATGCATTTCTTGCTGGCAGTCATGTTTTAAAAATACAAATTCCTCTCATTTATCTGCTATTCATCATAACTATACCCTTATTCATGGTTTTTGACCGATGGATGAGAAAACAATATTTTAAACGCCACTCTTGAAAAAAACATTTTCCTCACCTATGATATAAAAAAGCATCGGGAACTTTACCATCCCGATGCTTCTATTATTTTATCTATTTTTCAAGCAAGTCTTTTAAAAATGCATCCAATTCTTCATCCAACCCCTTTAAAAGTTCATCATTCAGCAATAAAGTGTCTTCATCATCTATCAATAAAAGTTCGGTTACAGTTTCCCTATCCTCATCAACCAAAACAAAAGAATAAGGCTTCATTATAGCTAACTTATCCAAAACTCCCGTATCTTTCAATGCGTTGATCTCCCCACGAAGTATACGCTCTACTATTGTATAAAAATCATCTTCACTATAATCCACCCACTCTTCAATTATGGTACGTGACAATTCTTCGTCATCATCATTAAAAATAACTAATTCACCACTGTCCTGCTTAGGTTGCAAATGGATATCGGTGACCGTTCTCTCTCCATCCACTATATATTTATCAACCGCTTCCCGAAGCGAAGACGCAATAGAAGCATGTGACTGTGCACTGAGTTTCATACCAAAATCAATTTTATATATTATTTATATCCAAAAGTACAAAAAAAATCTTTCTCTCAACACTTATTCTCTAAAAATTATCATCAAAACGTTTCATTTGTATTCTCAATTGGGATAGCTTACTCTCTCTTTTCTCTAACTCCAATGAATAAAAGGCTATCAATTGTTCATCCCTGCTGCCTGATTTCACCAATTTCTTCGCTTTACCCAACCATTCCTTGGCCTGTTCTACATTATCCTTTATTTCATAATATAGTGCAATATTAAAAGCCGCTTTCATCTTTTGCTGGCCTTTTCTCTTCTCATAGGCTATCTTCCACTGACTATACGCTTCATCCCAATTGTTCTCACGAAGATATACACCGGCATCGCGCATTTCAATATTCCCGCCATCGTAATAAAAACGAGCCACCTCATCCCAATGTGGCAACAGATGTTCTACTGGAATAGAAGCGGCATATTCCGAAGCTTCTTTTACTATCTTCCGGTCAGAAAGAGCTGGTTCTATTTCCCAGGAAATGGTATCTTGCTTGGCAACTACAAACAAAGGTTTATCACGATTGGGAATATATACTCTAACAATCGGAGATATAATTCCATCTACAGCATCTATAGGCATAGGAAAATCCGGATAGAACAGTACGCCGGGCTTAGTCTGAATATGAATACGATCAAAAGACAATATCATATCCACTCCCAAGTCCTCGCTCAGTTTCCGTACTTCCTCTTTAGTCAGAATGACATTAACCCGTGGCACTTTATCCTGTGCCCGGAATACAGAATCACAGATAATGACCTGATCGAAATAATTCACATTGGCAATATTCTCTGCCAAAGCTTCGGATGCCACTTTACCATCGCCTTCCAACTCACTGCTCAGTATTTCATGATTATCTTTAGTTTTCAGTACAGGCATATTGTTTATCACAGCCACTTTTCTCACAGCATCCGGAAAACTGACATCGGCTGCCTGTAACTGGTCAAAAGATATGGTCTGCAAACTGCTGCAGGAAGCAAAAAGTGTCCCGGCAACTAGAATTATTAATGAGGCGGATCTTTTCATATTATCATTTTTTCTTAGGGAACAAAAATACGCTTATTTATGTAAGAAGTAAGTTAAAAGGAATAAAAAAAACGTCCGGGTAGTAAATTCTACCCGAACGTTTCTATAATAATCGTTATTTATCACGCATTTTGCCCGTGACAGTTCTTATATTTCTTACCGCTTCCGCAAGGACAAGGATCGTTACGACCCACTGTCTTTTCCGCACGAACCGGCTCACGCTTTACCTCGCGGGTGTCATGTTCGGCAGCAGCTTGCTGGTGAGGATCACTTAAATCCTGCTTTTCCTCTCTATACTGTTGACGAGGAGCCTGCGGTTCGGGAGCAGCTTCACGAACTTGTTCCGGTTCTTGAACCGGGATTTGTCCACGCATCAATACAGAAATGGTATTGTTATTGATCTTATTTACCATGTTGTCAAACAAATTGACAGATTCCAACTTAAAGATCAGCAGCGGATCTTTCTGCTCATAGCTAGCATTCTGTACAGAATGTTTCAGTTCATCCAGTTCACGCAGGTTTTCTTTCCATGCATCATCAATAGTATGAAGCAGAATCGCCTTCTCAAATGACTTCACAATCTCCTTGCCTTCTGTTTCATAAGCCGCCTTCAAGTTGACAGAGATATTATACAAGCGTTTGCCATCCGTAATAGGAATCATGATGTTTTCGTACATATGTCCTTGCATCTCATATACCTGTTTGATAACGGGATTGGCAATCTGGGCCATACGGTCTGTCTTGCGCTTGAAGTTGTTCATTGCCGCTTCAAAGGTTTTCTCAGCAAGATCTTCTTTTCTCATCTTGTTGTACTCCTCTTCTGTGAATGGTACTTCCATTGCCAATGTCTGCAATATTTCCATCTTCACATTATCAAAGTCGCCCAATTCTACAGCATAAGCGCAACGATCCCAAATCATATTCACGATATCCATACCGATACGCTCACCCATCAAGGCATGACGACGTTTGGTATAAACAGCCACACGCTGTTTGTTCATCACATCATCATATTCCAGCAAGCGTTTACGAATACCAAAGTTATTTTCTTCCACTTTCTTCTGAGCACGTTCAATGGAATTTGAAATCATCTTGTGTTCAATCATCTCACCTTCTTTGAAGCCAAGTTTATCCATTACACTGGCAATACGATCTGAAGAGAACAAACGCATCAAATCATCTTCCAATGATACAAAGAACACAGATGAACCCGGATCCCCTTGACGACCGGCACGACCACGCAACTGACGGTCCACGCGGCGACTTTCATGACGTTCCGTACCGATAATAGCCAAACCGCCCGCAGCTTTCACTTCCGGACTCAGCTTAATGTCGGTACCACGACCTGCCATGTTGGTAGCAATAGTCACGATACTCTTCTGACCTGCCTGTGCCACAATATCCGCCTCTCTTTGATGCAGTTTCGCATTCAACACATTATGCTCAATCTTGCGCATTGCAAGCATTTTGCTCAACATTTCAGAGATTTCCACCGAAGTGGTACCTACCAGAACAGGACGTCCTTCTTTTACCATTTCTTCAATCTCTTCGATGACAGCTTTATACTTCTCACGTTTTGTCTTATAAACGCGATCATTCATATCTTTACGGGCAATAGGACGATTCGTCGGAATAACAACGACATCCAATTTATAAATATCCCAAAGTTCTCCCGCTTCCGTTTCCGCTGTACCGGTCATACCCGACAATTTATGATACATACGGAAATAGTTCTGTAAAGTGATGGTAGCAAAGGTCTGGGTAGCAGCTTCCACCTTCACGCCTTCTTTGGCCTCAATAGCCTGATGCAAACCGTCAGAATAACGACGGCCTTCCATAATACGTCCTGTCTGTTCGTCAACAATCTTAACCTGTCCGTCGATTACAACATATTCGTCATCCTTTTCGAACATGGCATAAGCCTTCAGCAACTGGTTGATAGTGTGTACGCGTTCAGACTTGATAGCGTAATTTGTCATCAGTTCATCTTTCTTGGCCAGTTTTTCTTCTTCTGTCAAATCTGTCTCATTTTCCAAAGCAGACAATTGGGAAGTAATATCAGGCAAAACGAATAAAGTAGGATCTGCCGCATTTCCTGTAATCAGGTCGATACCTTTATCGGTCAAATCTACGCTGTTTTGCTTTTCATCAATTACGAAATACAATGGATCAGTGGCCTCAGGCATACGCTTGTTATTCTGTTCCATATAAATTTCCTCAGTCTTCAGCATACCTGCCTTAATACCTTGTTCACTTAGGAACTTGATTAACGGCTTATTTTTGGGCAGTGCCTTATGACTACGGAACAATGCCAAAAATCCCTCTTCCTGATCTTTCTTGTCATCCGATGCAATCAAGCGTTTGGCATCGGCCAAATATTGGGTAGCCAACTTTTTCTGAGCTTCAAACAGACGCTCTACCAAAGGACGGAGTTGCTCAAACAACTGATCCTCACCTTTAGGAACAGGACCAGAAATAATCAACGGAGTACGAGCATCGTCAATCAATACAGAGTCCACCTCATCGACAATAGCATAATTATGTTTACGCTGCACCAAGTCTTTTGGACTGACAGCCATATTGTCACGCAAGTAATCGAAACCGAATTCATTATTCGTACCGAAAGTGATATCGGCCATATAAGCTCTGCGGCGTGCATCAGAATTGGGCTGGTGTTTATCAATACAGTCCACACTCAATCCATGGAACTGATACAATGGCCCCATCCATTCCGAGTCACGTTTTGACAAGTAATCATTAACAGTAACTACATGTACGCCATTACCGGTCAGTGCATTCAAAAACACAGGCAAAGTGGCTACCAACGTCTTACCTTCACCAGTAGCCATTTCGGCAATCTTGCCTTTATGTAACACTACACCACCGAATAACTGCACATCGTAATGCACCATGCTCCATACCATGTCATTACCACCAGCAATCCAATGGTTCTGCCAAATCGCCTTATCGCCCTCAATACGCACAAAATCTTTTCCCTGAGCAGCCAGTTCACGGTCAAAATCGGTAGCGGTTACAACCAATTCCGGATTTTCAGAAAAACGGCGTGCAGTGTCTTTTACAATGGCAAAAGCCTGCGGAAGTACATCATCCAGTGCTTTTTCATATTTTTCCAGCACTTCTTTTTCCAGTTTGTCTATCTGCGCGAAGATGCCCTCACGATCTTCCAGTTCTGTAGTTTCGATAGTACCTTTCAATTCTTCTATCTTCTTTTGTTCCTCAGCAGCCGAATCAGAAATGTACTTCTTTAATTCTACTGTTTTTGCACGAAGCTCGTCATTGCTCAATTTGGCAATTTCCGGATAAACAGCCTTTATTTTATCAACCCATGGCTTGATTTCTTTCATGTCACGAGTGGCCTTATTTCCAAACAATTTGCCAATAAATTCATTAAATCCCATTGTATTTTTTGTTTTTATTATTTTCTAATTTGATTACTTTTGAAAGTGCAAAGTTACAATAAAATGCTGATTTATTTGCACTTCTCTCCTTAATATTATTTTCTGATGTCTGTCATTGGTGCCAGAACGGCTGCATTAGGAGCACGAATACGCATGTAATGGGCTACGGTGGGTGCTATATTGCCTATTTTTATAGGCGCATGGATTATTTCCGGTTTCATTCCGTTCCCAATGAAAATCAATGGAGCCGACGCATATGAATAGCGTTGCACCTGCGTATCAAGCGAATGTTCACGGAATACAGTCCAGCCTGGTAAGACTTCTATCCATAAATCTCCGGAACATATCGGGTTATAGTAATTCTTAATTTTATCAATGGTAGGAGTCCACGCTCCCAATTGCAAACGTTGTGAAGAATACACATCTTTCACTCCGCTGAACTGTACCAAGAATTCTGCCGCACGATTTAATATCTCGGATATATTCAGTTGTTTCTGCTCTATCAGCTTATGATTCAAGTATATTTGCTGCTCAAAATGCGCCTCCACCCATTGTCCTTCACCGTAAATAGCTGCCAAATAAAGGTTCAACAGAGCAGAACAACGTTCAATATGGAATTCTCCACCCGGTATTTTATATTGAGGAGAATCAACAGGATCAGCGTCAGCATATCCTGTAGAGGTTATAAAGAATAAAGTATTGTTCAAACCAACCTTCCGGTCTATCAATTCCAATAATTCAGCAATACTGTTGTCCAGACGTACATAGGTATCCTGCATTTCCATCGGGAGTTCTGCAGGAGCCTTATGATCATAATTCCCGGCATAATATGCCAGTGACAAAAAGTCCGGAACAGCATCCTTTCCAATGGAAGTATTACTAAAACAAGCATTAACCAAACGGTTTACCTCATCATTAGCATAAGGGCTTGTTTTCAATTTACGGTATTTATTTTTCCGCTCGTCATCGAAATTATGCTTGAACGTAACTTGTTTGTTCTCGCTAGTCAAATATTTATAGACAGTCACAGGCAAATAAGGCTCCCACGACATATTGCCGATACGGAAATCCAATCCTTCACGGTCATTATAAGTAGTCACCCATGCAGGAAATGTACCATAATATGTACTGCCACTCCATTTTCCTGTTTCATCATTCAACCAGAATGCACCTTTCGAAGCATGACCGGCAGCCAACACCGCCATTTCACGTGTAGGAGCGATAGAATAAACTTCAGCTATTCCTTGTGTGGCTATTACCAACTCATCTGTCAAAGTCGACACCTTCATTTTCTGCGGAGAAGTGGACTCTGAAGTGTAAATACCCATAAAATCAGCATCGTCCACACAATTAAGGACTCGCAGAGTACTGCGGTCCATCCAGTTATCCCCCACGATTCCGTTGGTATAAGGTGTAGTGCCAGAATAAATGGCCGCTACAGCTGATGACTTATCCACATTAATAAAGTCATATTCGGCATTCCGATAAATCCGTCCTTCTCTCCACAACCGCTTGAAACCACGTTCACCGTATAAAGCCGAAAAAGCCTCTATATAATCAGTCCGCAACTGGTCAATAGTCAATCCGACCACCAACCTGGGAACCGCAGGAATGTTCTGTGCCTGCAACCCTGTTAATGCGATAACAGTCAAAAGAGAAGTTAAGATGCGTCCTTTCATTTATTGTTTTGTCTGTAATATAATAAAACGTGGTTTGCAGAACATATCAACAAACACAGTGCCAAAGGTAATACCGTTACATTGAATTTTTGCTGTACAAACGGCATTATCATTATAAAAAGTGTTAAATACACTACATTTATTGTATGATAGAGGTCTTTTTTACCTTTTATAGCTCGACAAACCATGACCGGAAGGTAAAGTAAAGGGATAGGATTCAATAAAAGGATAAGCCAATTGGCCCCTACCGTAGGATGAGTAGAAAAAAGGACCAGGAAAGTAATGACACACCCCGCTAACCCTTGTACACCAAAAAGAAGCAAATCCCAAATCCAGATTATTTTCCTGGTTTTAAACTGCAACCATCCTACAAAACAAGTAATTCCTATTAAAATAAAGACACACGCCAGGGGTGACAATGGAAAACCGTCACCAACATTCTCCGGTTCTGCATCCACCACCTTTTTTTCATGCAGAATCAAAGGACGCACGCTGTCACCTACTACTATAGTCGCTTTTTTTGCCGCTTCCAGCAAATAAAAAGGGGCGAACATCTGCTTACGCGCATCAATAGGCTTATCAGCTTCACTGCCCAAACACATATCAATGCCCAGTTCATCCCATTTGTGTCCTTTAGTATATTGATGGACAATATCCCGAAAAGAGAGTCCCTCCTTTCCTTCAGAATAAACAACCTTCCCTTCAATACACCTTTCTATTACATCACGCGCACGGGTAGTGCAATTATCATAGAAAAAGTTATAACGGTAAACCCTATTCTCCGGCAGATAATTCTCTTCCAGCAATCTTCTGAGCTCCTGTTTTTCCGAAATAGTCAAATTCAATGTCTGCTGATAAACAGAGGAACCACGCATAGCATAACTGCCTTCAAAATAAGGATAACGGGTTACGCCCAATTCATAATCAGTTTCTCCTTTGACAAAACGATAGATAAAATGGGGAGTATTAAAGCTGAACATACCATAATTAAACACCCAGTCCTCTCCACGTGCCTTATCCTCATAGCGCAATGCCGTATGCCCGAACAAAGCATATATTTCCGTACCGGGAGCACAAGTCATCAGACTTACCTTTATGTTATCTTCCTGACCTCTAACCGATTGACCCAAGAAAAAGAATAACAATATCAATGCTATAATTAATTTATTCATAAATTCCATTCTCTGTTTACCGATGCAAAAGTACACCTAAATATTAATTAATTCCTCACAAATACCATTTTTTATTGCTATTCCTATTTATTTTTTGCGTTACTTTGCAGCCGAAAAAGCAAAGTTGTGAATTTAATAATCGACATAGGAAACTCAGTAGCCAAATTGGCTATATTCGACAAAGGCGAGTTAGTTGAAGTATTTCGTGGCTCCAATCATTCTTTAGATTGCCTCCCGATGCTTTGCTCCCGATACCCGTTGAAACGAGGTATCATAGCTTCTGTCATAACACTAAGCAATACGATCCGGCACCAACTGGAAAGATTGCCTTTTAACATCATCGAATTAAGTCATGAAACCCCTGTTCCCGTCACTAATTTATATAAAACGCCTCAAACACTGGGCATGGACCGTTTAGCAGCTGTGGTCGCAGCAAACTGGCTGAAGCCTGGACACGATGTGCTGGTTATTGATGCAGGAACCTGTGTCACATACGATTTTATTGACGCTGACGGAGCCTATCATGGAGGCAATATTTCTCCAGGAATGCGTATGCGTTTCAAGGCATTGAACATATTCACCGACAAACTTCCCAAAGTAAGCGCTAAAGGAGAAGTTCCGATGTATGGACAATCTACAGAAACGGCTATCCGGGCAGGAGTCATTCGCGGAATGGAATTTGAAATGAGCGGCTATATCACCCATCTTCAAAAGAATTATCCTGAGCTTTTGGTTTTTTTAACGGGCGGAGATGAATTTTCTTTTGATACAAAATTAAAAAGTATCATCTTTGCAGATAGATTTTTAGTATTGAAAGGTTTAAACAGAATATTAAGCTATAATGATAAATTATAAAAGACTGATTAGTGCGTCAATATTACTCACAGTCACAGGGCTGGCCGTAGCCCAAACAAGCACAAATTCTCCCTATACACGCTACGGCTTTGGTCAGTTAGCTGATCAAAATTTTGGTAACAGTAAAGCAATGGGAGGAATAGCATACGGTTTGCGAAACGGCTACCAAATCAACGCGTCTAATCCGGCATCTTATACAGCTATCGATTCATTGACATTCTTGTTCGATGCAGGAATGACTCTTCAAAATGCGAACTTCAAGGATGGTAATGTAAAAACCAATGCTAAAAACTCAAGTTTTGACTATTTGGCCATGCAATTCCGTCTATGGCAAAAAATGGGAATGACAGTTGGTTTTCTTCCATTTTCTACAGTAGGTTACAATATTTCCAAAACACATGATTTTGAGGATGTAGACAATAACGGAAAGTGGGCCGAATCTTATAATGGCGACGGAGGCTTTCACCAGGTTTTTGTAGGATTAGGTTATAAAGTATTTAATAATTTGTCTGTTGGTGCAAATTTTTCATATCTTTATGGAGACATTACCCATCAATCCATGACAGCTATTGGAGCGACAGATACACGTAGTATCAAATTAGACAAATTTTCCATCAGTGATTATAAATTGGATTTTGGTTTACAGTATACTTATAAGTTAAACAAGAAAAACACAATAAATGTAGGTGCCGTTTATACACTGGGACATACCTTGCACGGAGATGCATATAAATATCATCAGACAGGTACGGAAAGTAATGGTTCCATTTATGTACAGTCACAAACTGGCGATACTATTCCAAACCCGTTTAAAATGCCACATACATTTGGTGCAGGTCTTACTTATGTATATGACAACCGCCTGACGATTGGGGTTGACTATACTTTACAAAAATGGAATACAGCCGATCTGACTTGGAGCAAGTTCAACAAAGAAAGTGTGGAAATGAATAACCGCACAAAAATAGCTTTTGGTGCGGAATTCGTACCAAGTTATATCAGCCACAACTATCTGAAGCGTATCCGTTACCGTATGGGAGCTTATTATTCAACTCCTTATAATAAGGTAAGCTATACTGATCCGGACACAGGAGCAACCAGTTTTCAAGACGGTGCACGCGAATATGGCGTCAGTGTAGGTTTCGGACTTCCCATGTTCCAAAGTAAATCTATGCTGAACATTTCCGGACAATACATTAAAGTCAGTCCTAAATTTAAAGGATTAATGGAAGAGAACTATTTGAGAATCAATATCGGGCTCACCTTCAATGAACGTTGGTTCATGAAATGGAAAGTGGATTAATAAATGGAGAGAAGCAAATAAATAACAACAACTAAATTTATATACGATGAAAATGAAGATGGTAACAGCGCTGTTCGTTCTTTCCTTAGGTACAACAGCTTCTTTCGCTCAGACCGGAGCGTCAGACGGATCAAGATTCGGACATGGTGAAGACAGTATCCGATGCTTGAAAAATATCAGTATTTACACTGAGTATGTCAAAACTAACAATTTCAAGGACGCCTATACTCCTTGGATGAGCGTATTTACAGAAGCCCCCAAAGCTCAAGTAAGTACTTATACTAATGGTGCAAAAATTCTTCGTGCTTTAATAGCCGGTGAAAAAGATGCAGCTAAGCAAAAACAATACTTCAATGAACTGATGAAAGTTCACGACCAGCGTATCCAATATCTGGACGATTTGAACAAGTTGGTTAAAAGAGATGCTACAAAGGGGTCAATTATCGGAATGAAGGCACATGACTACTTCACAATGGGTGGACAGGACATGAATGAAGCATACAACATGTTCAAAGAAGCCATTGAACTTGAAAAAGAAAATTCCGACTATTTTGTATTACAAGAATTCATGGATGCTGCTGCCCGTAAAATGAAGAGTGATGAAGCATACAAAGAACAATTCATTCAGGATTACTTGTTTGCATCAGGAGTTGCTGATGGAGCTTTAAAAGCTGCTACAAAGGAAAATGACAAAAAATTATTGAAAGTGGCAAAAGACAATATCGATGCATTTTTCATTAACAGTGGTGTAGCGACTTGCGACAACCTACAAGCTATCTATGCTCCGAAAGTTGAACAAAACAAAACTAATTTGGATTATCTGAAGCAAGTTATTTCTGTAATGCAGATGCTAAACTGTACAGAACAGGAAGCTTACTTTGCTGCATCTGAAGCCGCACATGCCATCGAACCGACTGCCGAAACTGCTGTAGGTTGCGGATACATGTATTACAAGAAAGGTGATATGGACAAATGTATCGACTATTTTGATCAGGCTATCAACTTAGAACAAGACCCATTAAAGAAAGCCGACTATGCATACAAAACCGCTGCTATTTTATTCAGCAAAAAACAGTTGAGCAAGGCAAAACAATATGCGCTGAAGTCAATCTCATTGGATGGAAACAATGGTAAGCCTTACATTTTAATTGCTAATATGTATGCATCAAGCCCTAACTGGAGTGATGAAGCCGCATTGAACAAGTGTACTTATTTTGCTGTTATCGACAAATTACAGAAAGCAAAAAGTGTAGATCCTAGTGTTGCTGAAGAAGCAAATAAACTAATTGGTACTTATGCAGCCCATACTCCTAAAGACGCAGACTTGTTCTTCCTCAGCTTGAAGAAAGGTGACTCTGTTACAATCGGTGGATGGATTGGTGAAACAACAACTATCAGATAATTATGTCGTCTGAAAAAAAACAAGAATCACACTTTATATTTCTAAACATAACAGTTGCCATTTGGGCAACTGTTATGTTTGTTTTATTCCCAGCATGCTCAGGAGGCGAAAAAAAACTGGCGGAAGCTATTACAGAAAGAGATTCATTGCCTAGCATGAAAACATTGGGGGTTACTACCCTTATATCCGATTCCGGTATTACCCGCTACAAAATTATCACAGAAGAATGGGAAATTTATGATAAAAAGAACCCTCCTTATTGGGCTTTTGAAAAAGGAGTTTATCTGGAAAAGTTTGATTCCCTATTCCATATTGATGCCAGCATAAAAGCCGATACAGCCTATTACTACGAGAAAAAGAAACTTTGGGAATTGAGAAGCAATGTGCATATCCGCAGCCAAAGAGGCGACAAATTTGACACAGACCTGCTCTTTTGGGATGAAAAACAGGAAAGGGTCTATTCTGACAAATTTATCCGCATTGAACAAGAAGACAAAATCATTACCGGTTATGGATTTGAATCCAACCAGCAAATGACAGAATATCAAATTTATAATAACACAGGTATTTTCACTGTAGAAGATACAGCACCAGCAGACAGTACAAAAGCTGTTGCAAATAGCACCAGAACTGATTCGATACGCTAATTCACTCACTATTATGGGTATTATTATACAAATTCTTATCACAATGGCTTTTTCCGCTTTTTTCTCCGGCATGGAAATAGCCTTTGTTTCATCCAATAAATTACGTTTTGAAATGGATCGTAACAGCCAAAGCATAAATTCACGTATACTTTCCATCTTCTTTCATAATCCGAACAATTTTATCTCTACCATGTTGGTAGGGAACAACATCGCTTTGGTCATTTACGGTATATTGATGGCACAAGTCATTGAACAAAACTTGCTGGCAGGATTGATAGACAACCACTTTTTATTAGTACTGATCCAAACAATTATTTCCACATTAATCATCTTGGTCACAGGAGAGTTCCTGCCTAAAACCTTATTTAAGATTAATCCCAATTTCACTCTGAATATTTTTGCAGTTCCCACTTACATTTGCTATGTCTTGCTCTATCCCATCAGCAAGTTTGCTTCGGGAATATCCAATATATTACTTTACATTATAGGCATTAAAACAAATAAAGAAGCCAATGAAAAAGCTTTTACCAAAGTCGATCTAGATTACTTTATTCAAAGCAGTATACAAGATGTTCAAAATGAACAAGACATAGACACCGAAGTCAAGATATTCCAAAATGCACTAGATTTTTCGAATATCAGAATTAGGGATTGTATGGTACCTAGAACCGAAATTGTTGCCATAGAATATGGAACTCCCATAGAAGAACTAAAAGCCCGCTTCATTGAAAGCGGAATCAGTAAAATCATTGTCTATAAAGAAAACATTGACAATATTATAGGTTATATCCATTCTTCTGAAATGTTTCGTGAAC
>OIBX01000457.1_pt1 | contig 14803 bp, 10 predicted proteins | sample 1581151 | NCBI WGS metagenome assembly OIBX01 (sample SAMEA3882527, study PRJEB24775) | human gut metagenome | biome: human-associated habitat; feature: intestine environment; material: feces | place: Netherlands | collected 2009/2010 | reverse complement strand
TTACGGTCGGGGTCGCCGTCGGGGCTGCTGACGGACTTGCCATCGGTGTCGCCGTCGGTGTCGGGGTTGGTTTTGCCGTTGGTACAGCCGTCGGTGCTGCTTTAATCGTATACGTCACTTCAGCTTGCACAGAACCAATAAATAACGTCGCTTTGATCGTACCCGGACTGGTAAGGTCTTCTGTCGGATTTTCACCGCGTGTATAAACGATCTTATACGGCACTTCCTCCTCGCCCCATTCGTCACTACATTCGACACCTACCGTAACCGGATGTGCTTTTCCGTCATAGGTAACGTCATTTGCACTCACAGTCAGTTGTACATTGTGTGAAGAGTCGTTCTTACAGATTCCCGTAATCGTATTCCCATTTGCTGTATACTTAGCTTCATGAGATGGTGTAGTCGTTTGAAGTTCGGCATTCGAATATACTTTCACACATCCCTGATAACCGGCATATACAATTCCGTGGGACGGATCCGCTACCGGTGCCGCATCTCTCTCATCGCCGTTGTCGATGTTCTGGTGCCAATACTGGCTTCCGTCTGTCACTCCGTGATTGAGAAGACTGCACACTTCTCCGGAAGCAAACTGCTCTGCTGTCTTCGCATTTTCCTCTCCTGTTTTCTCGGAAAGATAATACGTATTCTCCAACTTGCTTCCCGCAAAAGACTTACAGATCGGATAGGTCTCGCCATCTCCGTTAAACGTGATATCTTTTGCAAAACTATCTTTAATCGTACCATAGTTTCCGCCGACTAACGCACTATGAACCCGTAATTTAATGCTCTGTTCATCATCGTCGTCCGTCCTTTTTTTCGTTTCTACCGTCGAACTTTCCACGGAACAGTTCTCGATGGTTCCATAATTACGGGCACAGAGAATACCGGATTGGAAGTCCGCCGAATACTCATCCGAAGGAATCGATGCATTCTTGATATGAACATTTTTAATCGTACCATAATTTTTTAATATCAAAACACTCGAATAATATTTGTTTTTCACATTGGTGATACCATGTCCGTTTCCATCAAAAGTACCATAATAGTCTCCGTTACCCTCATCCAGTAAATAAAAACAGTCTTCTCCGCTAAAATCAAGATCTGTCTCCAAAAGAATGTTTAATGTATTGTCATACCAAAGATTCTCATTTAACAAATCAAGGTCATCTCTGTTCTCTATTTTGACAAACCATTTGCCTTCTTTTTGAACTGCTTTTAGAAAAGAAGTATAACTCGTCCCTTGCTGCACCGTATCTCCCGGATAGGCGATAAATTTATCATCCTCCTTGTCCGTTGCCATATAGAATGAGCCGGTCGGCAGTACATCGTCTGTCCATTCTGTGCCATCCACAGTTACCTTTTCTTTTACTTCATGTAAAGTAATAGTGACATCATCTATGATTTTCTCCGGCTTCTCTGCACTATCGTATTTATAGTATTTTTGTCCGTCAAAATACCGATTTCCCAATTCAAATCCATCTGCTACTATAATTTCCCGACCTCCGGATTCTCCTTCGTCTCGGAGTGTTACTTTGTGAGTAACCGACGTGTCATTTTTTACCATACTTTCTTTCTGTGTTTCTTCATCCCACTGATAAGTATAGATGTAGTTTTCTCCATTATCCAGTGTGATCACATTATCTCCGTATTCCAAAAGGCACTTCAGGCTTCCATCTTCTGCTGTCTGCAGTCCGGTTACCGGCTGCCCGTTGATTCTCTTCACTTTGGTATTTGGCTGAAGTCCATCCACGGTAAAAAGGTTGATAATATTATCATACACATCTGTCACGTCCTCCAGCTTAAACTGTGTTTCATCGTATGAAATCACACTATTCTGAATCACCATATTTATCGTTTTCTTCCCGTTTAAAGTCCTCACGATAGGAATCGCCTTACTCGAATTTTCCAGTTGGGCTGTTATGTTTGCACCATCGATGTACAAACTATCCTTGCAATACAGCATACTACTAACATAGGCTTTTTCCGCATCGTTGGTAAGCGATAGGTTTCCTCCCAATATGGCGATATTCTCGGCATAAACATTGTATTGATCGGCGTAGCGCAAATATACATTTCCATCTGTCATCGTAAATTTATCCACATCTGCAATCCCTCCATATGCAGTGAAATCTCCCCCTTCCACTGTCACAGATCCAAGGCGGCGGTTTTCTCCCTCTTTCGATCCTAAAACTGCATAACCACACACTTCTCCATCTTCTTCTGTTTGCAAATCATTTTTGTAGTTTCCACTCATCAAGGTAAGGCGGCCGGTGCCTTCTTTGATTGTGAGGTCACCAAGCACCTGAGCCACGTAGTTATATTCCGTATCCGGCGACGTAAGACAGGAATCCTCTTTCACATACAGATTCGCCGTTCCTTCGATATCCAGTACCGGGAAAAGCTGCTCCGTATATACATTACCACAACCATCTGAAGTCGAATCATAGATCTGATTGTTTTGGACCTGAGCCCCATCGAAGATAATATTTGCCTCGACTCCTTTTTCCACTTTGATATGGGTATCTACAAATGCACCATTGATCTCATTGGAGCCTTTAATGATGTAATTTCCGTTTTTTGTAATATTGATTTCTATTACCTTCGTCGTGAGTTCATCCCCATACACATCCACAAATGTCTTCTCAGTCCGAAGCGAAGCATCGGAAAGATTATAGGTCACTGCATTTTCTGTCGGCAGGGAGAGTGCCTGCAATTCCTCCATCGTTGTCTGTCCTTTCGCATATGCCTGCGTGTAAGGAATCATCGGGATACTGCTCAGCACCGTCGCCGATAACGTCGCGATGCAGATTGCTTTCTTTGCTTGTCTGTAAAATTTCTTTCTCATTCTTTTCCTCCTTTTTAATACTAATGATCACTCAAGATTCTGCGAGATCCTATGCTTAATTCTATTTTCCAATTTTTCCCTGTATTCTTCGTATCGCTCTCGCAAAATCTCCCCTGTTGTCCAAGGTTTGCGACGTCCGACATAATGAATAATTGCCGGATTCTCCCTCTGGAGATCTGCAAACAGTTTCTCGCTGTTACAATTGCCACTTTGCAGATGCCCCGCCACAAAAGTGGTATAATTCCACCGAAAATCCACCGGATGTACTCTGCCATCAAACAACATATTTAAGACATCCTGGTCACTGAATGTATATTTATGCTTCGCCAGCAATTCATATATCTGTGACATCGTGATACGATTTCGTGCTTTTTCCAAATTCAAAAGCAATACTCCCGAATTAAAATAGTCCTCCGGATGCTTCATTTTCAGCCCGTCTTTGCGGTAATTATCCACGTTATAAGGCATATCATCCAAAAAGATGGCGCGCCGCGTCTTCGAAAACACTCGAAAATCTTCGGCTCGAACTGCCACTGCTTCTTTTCCACAAAAATCGGTATCATACAACTGACTCACGTCGTCCAAAAAAATCATATCACAGTCGAAATATAACATTTTGTCATAATTTGAAAACATTTCGTCAAACAGATACAATCGATAATTGATCGCCGCTGTATAATATGCATTTGCTGTTTCCGGAAAAAACTGCCGCACATCTGCCATATCTACAAGGCGGATGCTCACCCCCGCTTCTCCATCTGCCAGTGACCGAATCTCTTCCGTCGCTTTTTCAGAAATGTCATCTTGCAAGATAAGAATATCATAAAGACGTGTCTTATCGCGATTCCACAAAAGGGAGTAGAGCGCCGTGCAAAGTGGTTCCGCATATTTTTCATCACTCACAAAGCATATGTTTACAGATGTTTCAAATGCTTTCGGAAATTTTTCCTTTTCCATTTTTTCTCCTTTTCTTACGTTTTTTAGGCGTTTGACAAACACCGAAATCCACTATTTCCTTTTAGTTTTATTCTTAAGTTTATCATATTTTTATATTTTTTTCAATTTTTTTGCAGAATTGTTATTATGACAACAGAATTGTCAATTTCAAAATGGGTCTTGCGCTACCGTGTGATTACTGTTAAAATATGGTTATCACGTGCATGAGGAGGATGTTTTTATTATGGGGCAGAGAATACGGTACAACTTTAACTTATTGTTGTTTTTGACTGCAGGCATTGTGGCAATGGTTTTTTCGGACGAATGTGCGCAGGCAAAAGTGAAAACAACGATTAAAAACGGGGTCTGCATTGTCTCCGGAAAAGGTGCCATGACGGACGACTACGGTTATAATAAAGAAATCAAAAAGGTCATTATTAAAGACGGAGTAACTTCTCTCCCGGAAGAGGCCTTTACTAAGTGCAGAAATCTAAAAGAGGTTTCGATTGCAGACAGCGTAAAAAAAATCGGTGCTTATGCCTTTATGGGTACGGATCTTCACAAAATCACGATACCAAATTCGGTGAAAAAGATGGGGGACGGCGTTTTAAATTACTGCAAAAATCTGGAAAAGATTAAAATGCCGGGGAATGTAAAACTGGGATACAGTGACGAAATCTACCGGCGGATTCAATACGACCTTGGCTCCCCGGTCAAAACCATACAATTGACAAGCAGTCTGAATCTCAATACGTTTACTTACCTGGCTGCGGAAAATGTCATCGTTTCCAAAAAGGATCCCCGGTACACTTCAATCGATGGCCTCATCTATACGAAAGATGGGAAAAGTCTTGTGCGCATCCCCTCTCACCGCAAAACAGCGGTGATCGCCGAAGGATGTACGGAATTTTGCACCAATGCCATCGAATGGTGTGCCATCGATTCTGATAAGGGCTATACCGGATGTCAGAAATTAAAATCTGTCGTACTGCCAAAAAGCATCCAGACCATTGATGTCCGGAAATTTGCCGGTGATCTCCAGCCTGTTCCTTTTTACGATGCCGCTGCCACAGGAAAGAAATATCTTTCCTTTACGCTTCAAAATAAGGACATGACATGGGAGCAGATTTCCCTTCTTCATAACAAATTTAACACGCCATATCTGAAACTCTATAAACAGGTTTCCGGCGCGTTCGGACCGGGATCTGAGCAGGGTTTCGTAACTTCAAAAAACGGAACGGCGTTATTAAAATACATTGGAAAAGAAAACGATGTCCACATTCCACAGGGAATCACACAAATTGGCGAAGGCGCTTTTTCCGGCGCACCGCTCACGGAAGTCACCATTCCCAAAAGCGTGATAATCATTGATTCTGATGCTTTTCTAAACTGTAAAAAGCTGGCAAAAGTAACTTTTGAGGGTACCCCGTCTGTCATCGCATGCAGCGCCTTTACGGAAAGGTCTGTACTTATCGAGCCAGGCAGCATCGCGATACAATACACATGGGCAGTTCCCTGCAACATAAAAGGCAGCCGCAGCTATTATACCATTTCTTTTTACTGTCTTCCCCTGGAAGGTGCCGACGGATATGAATTACAGATATCTACCGCAGAAAATTTTGCTAAGAACAAAACGAAGACATTTAACGTAAAAAAAGATGGCAAACGGGTCTGCAGACGTATCCCCAACTACCTTTCAAATATGCTGTATTACCGGGTTCGTCCTTACAAACTTATGGGACAGACAAAATTTTACGGACAATGGACACACAACCGTTTCGATCCTTGGAATTTATTTGACAAAATGCAATAACAACGGAGGATGAACTATGATGAATCAACGAAAACGTTCTATCTTATTTTTACTTTTCACCGCGGGGCTTTTTGCCGGCGTGCTCTTTTGCACCGAAACTACCCAGGCAAAAGTAAAAACAACGATTAAAAATGGAGTCTGTACGGTTTCCGGAAAAGGTGCCATGACGGACGACACCAGCTACAATAAGAAAATCAAAAAGGTCATAATTAAAGACGGGGTGACATCTCTCCCGGAAGAAGCCTTTGCGGGCTGTCTGAAACTAAAAGAAATTTCCATTGCCGACAGTGTAAAAAGCATCGGAGCGTGCGCCTTTATGCAGACGGATCTCCGCGAGATTACGATACCAAATTCGGTAAAAAAGCTCGGAAACAGCGTTTTAAGTTCCTGCAAAAAATTGACAAAGGTCAAGATGCCGGGAAATGTAAAAATAATCTATGGAAGCGACGAGTATTTTCCGGTCTTTCAATTTGACGTTGATTCTCCGGTCAAAACCATTGAATTGACAAGCAGTCTCAATCTGGAAATATTTATGTATCTGTCGGCGGAAAATATCGTGGTATCCAAAATTGACCCCAAATACACTTCGATCGACGGCCTTCTCTACACAAAGGATGGAAAAAGCCTCGTCCGCATCCCGAATCTCCGCAAAAAAGCAGTGATTGCCGATGGCTGCGAAGAATTTTGTACCACGGCTGTAGAATGGGCTGGTGACGATGATGGCGATCCTTATATGGGATGCGAAGACCTCAAAACAATCGTTCTGCCGGAAAGCATCCGGACCATTAACACGAAAAAACATTTGACCCACTGGGGAACCTCTTCTTACGCAGAAGAGCACCACACGGATAAAACGGATTATATTTCCTTTACCATTGCAAATAAAAATATGCCGTGGGAGCAGGTTTCTCTTCTTCATAAAAAATTTAATACGCCGTATGAAACTCTTCAAAAAGAAGTTCCTGCCGTATTTGGACCGGGCGCAGAGCAGGGCTTTATAACTCCAAAAGACGGAACGGTGCTATTAAAATACGTCGGAAAAGACGACAATGTATGTATTCCTCAGGGGATTACAAAGATTGAAAAAAATGCCTTTGCATCCTCCACTTTAAAAAATGTTGTTTTCCCGGAAGGGCTGGAAAAGATTGGTGAAAACGCCTTTGCTAATTGTAAAAAGCTTACAAAAGTCACCATTCCCAAAAGTGTGGACATAATTGATCAGGATGCTTTTTCAAAATGTAAGAATTTAAAGAAGATCACTTTCAAGGGCACTCCATCTGACATTTCGCCTTATGCCTTTGACGGAACCGCCGTTGTCTCGGAACCTGGCAGCATCAAGACACAATACACCTGGGCTGTCCTTGACCGCTTAAAGAGTACCCGCAAAAAGTCTGTCTTCAACGGTACATTTCACTGTCTCCGTTTAAAAAGCGCAGACGGATACGAACTGCAAATATCTTCCACCAAAAAGTTTACAAAAAAAACGACTAAGACTTTCGCTGTCAAAAAGGACGGAAAACGTGTATGCAGAAATCTAAAACTTCCTAATGACCTATATCTCCGAATCCGTCCATACAAACTTACGGGCAGCGAGAAAACCTATGGAAAATGGACATACGCAGACTACGATACTTGGGGTTATGCCGACGAAACGTAACACACACTCAAAAAGGGGCTGCACTTTTTTGCACAGCCCCTCTTTCTCCGTTTATCGAATGATTTCAAAATACGGAAGCACATTGGAAATGTACGTATTCAGAATGTCTTTAAACTCTTTTGCCTGCTTTTCATCCATAATCTCACCATACTCGATCGTGTAAGTGTCCCCATCGCGGCTGTCAATATAGGTCATTGTGTCATTTTTCTTTTCTACCTGCTCCGGAGAATACTCGCCTTTAATCTTGTGGATTGTGAAAAATGGCATCTTCACGCCGTTTTTCTTTGCCATAAACATAGCGTAGGATTCTTTCTTTTTGAAGTCAGCATTTTTGACATTTTTCTTTTCCTTCACAGTAATAAGTTTTGCAACATTTTGGGGAAGTGCCACCGTGCAATTTGCCGCTTTACTGCGAAGTTTCGTGCGCTGTTCCAATTTTACATTGGGATTAAGCACTACCGTCTGGTCGCCAAATGTAACGCTAACAATATCTTTCGGCTCAATGACTTTCCGGAAGCCAATTCGGCGGTAACCTGAAGTTTTCTCATCGCCCCATTCCTCATTGACGTCATCGCAGAAACGGCTGTCTTCGCGTGTTCCGTCAGCAAATTGTACGACAACGCGCTGTGTCTTTTCCAATTTATTCCATTCTTTAAATGACATATGTGCTTTTCCACTCTTTGTAATCTGGAAATCCACGGTCACGGAAAGTGGCGAAATGCGAATATCTTTCCATGTTGCTTTGGCATCTAGAAGCGAGATGTTTTTATTCACTTCTTTGGTTGTAACGTCTGCCTCGGTTTTGAAAGTCCAATCCAGTTTCCATTTTCCTTTTTTTACCACTTTAAATTTACCTTTTGCATCGCGGTAACCGATATTTTTCAGTGTAAATGCAACGCTTTTTCCATTCAGATTGACATCTACTCCCTGCTTGTTGATGCCGCTCACTAAAACGTTAAATGTCGTTGTCTTTTCATCACCCCCTGCCATGTTAGGACCATCTATGGTGTAATCATATGTGGCGCCATCATCACCTTTTACAGCCAGTTCTGTTGTCTGAAACTCGTATTTTTCCGGTTTTTCCGGCAGATTTTTCACTTTCAATACGGCGTAAAAACGTGTCGTATCTCCAATCACCTGACTCGTGGAAACGCTGACTCCATTATTGGTTGTGGATGCCTCCGGCGTGCTGACCATTTTTTCGATTTTCTGCGATGGTACTCCCGCCTCAATATGGAAGAAGCTGCGAATGCTGTCATCAAGTCCAAGTGCCGCAGCTGCCTTTGTGCCACCAATTCCTACTAATACTACAGCGGTCACGGCCGCAGCTGCTTTTCCGGCTGTTCTCCATCTTCGATTCTTTTTGTCTCTATTTTCATTGACTTTTTCCTGCTCAATCTTTGTCATTGTCTGTGCAAAGATTCTCTTTTTCTCAAGGTCTGTCATTGTGATTTCCTCCTGTTCTGCCTTTTTATTTTTCTCCCCAAGTCCCTGTAACATATTTTCTAAATCACGCATAATATCCTCCTTTCGCCGTTTTTTAAGCGGTCTTAATTCCTCTCTGTAACAGCTGTTTTTTCAAACGCTCTCTGCCTCTCGCCAGCCTTCCCTCTACAGATTTTACAGAAATTGACAGTGCCTCTGCAATTTCACGAATGCTGTTCTGCTCATAATAGCGATAGATAAATATCTCGCGGTCCGGGCTTTTCATGTCTTCAATGAGACCAAACAACATCTCATTTTCACTCTGCTTCACAACCGCTTCTTCGATATTTTCCGTGGATGCCATCTCTGGAATCTGGCCAAAATCTTCTGTTGGCTTTTGCTTTGCGAGCGCCGTCTTGCGGGCAATCCCATACAAATATATTTTCAAACCTTTTCCATTTTTGATCAATACCTTGTCTCGGGACTTCCACAATCCGACGAACGCATCCGATATCGCTTCCTCCACATCCTGTATCGGATATCCGGCAAGTATCGACTTGCAAATACTTTTGACTGCGCCCCCGTATTGCTCTATGGCAATTTCAATCCCTTGTGCGGCATCTGCTTTTATTAATTGTAATAATTGTTCTTCCGGCATCTTGCACGCCTCCTTTATCTTCTTTCTGAAAGACCTTTCACTTACCTATTCGTATATTATATCGAAAAACCCTCGGATTGGGGGGAATTTTTTTGGGGGAGGACGTCTGTGATGGCTCCGCACACGTCACAAACTTGCTTTTTCTTTTTGGGCGGGTGCTACCGGTTCTCCGATCATGCCTTTCTCGCAAAATCCCTTTCCGGCATGACCCATCTCGCAAAAAACCGCCTCCGCACACGCATATCTCGCATAACCGCTCCCTCCTCACCACGCAAAAACCGAGCCCGGCGCTCCGCGCCGGACTCGGTCCCAAGCTTCCCAGGCTCCCCTAACTCCCCAGTTTTCCCAAACTCCCCTAATCTCCCCCAATCCCCATTTCCTACCTTATCCTCTCAACCTGCTTCCACTTCGCAGATTGCTTTTTCCAAAATTTGTAATCCTTCGTCAATTTCCTCTTTCTTGACATTGAGCGGGGTTGCAAACCGCATGCCGTTTCCGTAAACTCCGCAGTTCAGAGTGAGCATGTGGCGTTTCAGACAGCCTGCCTTGACAGCGGTCCAAAGATCCGGTGCCGGACTTCCGTCCTCATGGGAAAATTCAATCGCCACCATCAGCCCAAGGCCGCGGACATCCGAGATACAGCTGTGGCGGCTCTGCATTTCACGAAGCTTTTCTTTCAGATAAGCCCCCATCTCATTTACATTTTTCAAAAGACTGCCATCCTCAAAAGCATCCAGCACCGCATTTCCGGCGGCGGCTGCACACGGATTTCCGCCAAAGGTCGTTCCGTGGGTTCCGATCGGCCATTTATCCATGATCTCCGGTGTCGAGATAACCGCACTCATCGGCAGACCGCCGGCGATGGCTTTTCCGACCGTCATAATATCCGGCACGACATCAAAATGCTCGCTCGCCCACATTTTTCCGGTTCTTCCATAACCACACTGGATTTCGTCAAAGATGAGGAGAATGCCATGCTCGTCGCAGATTTTGCGGACTTCCTGCACAAATTTTTTACTTGGTACGACGTAGCCGCCCTCGCCCATAACCGGTTCCATATAGATACACGCCACATCTTCCGGATCCACGACGTAACGTAACAATTTTTTCAATTCAAACAGTGCGTAGTCCGTCCGCTCTTCCTCACTAAGTCCCGGCGGGCAGAGATCCTTTCCCGGATATGGAGCAAAATACACATTTCCCATGAGTGGATTGTAATGCCGGCGGTATTTGGAATTGGATCCGGTGATCGCGGTCGCGCCGACTGTTCGCCCGTGGAAGGAACCCATAAATGCAATCACCGCACTTCTCGCGCTGTAAGACATTGCTAGTTTGAGGGCGCTGTCTGTGGCTTCCGCGCCGCCGTTACTGAAAAAGATGGAACTCAATTTGCCTGGTGCTTTCTCCGAAAGCCGTTTTGCCAGCGTCAATGTCGACTCGTAGTTTACAAGGTTAAACGACGCATTGACAAGATTTCCCGCCTGCTCCTGAATAGCTTTCACGACAGTTGGGTAATTGTGGCCCAATGCATTGACAGCGATTCCCTGAACAAAGTCAAGGTAGCGGTCGCCATTGACATCGGTCAGATAGCACCCGGAAGCACTTTTTGCCACCAAATTCGTCTGCTTATAAAAAACGGGACTCAAATACTGTTTGTAATCTTCAAATTTAATCATAATAAAACCTCCATTCTAGTGCAACTGACTATTCATATGCTTTTTCCAATATTTCCTCGACATCCTGCTCCGTAATCTTCACCGGATTGACCGCAAGAAGGCGGTATTCCATCGTTCCCTTGATAATCGCCGGGAACATTTCTTTCGTCACGCCAACCTCCGTCAATTTCTTTGGGATCCGCAGATCGGCTGCCAATTTTTGTACAGCGGTAATGGCACAATGTGCCGCTTCCCACTTACTGAGGCCCGCGACATTTTCCCCAAGCAGTTTTGCAATCTTTCCAAACTTTTCCAGATTTCCCGGAATATTTTTCTCGATTACAAATGGAAGCATCATGGAATTGGCGGTTCCATGAGCGACGTGCGCCACGCCTCCCATTGCCTGCGAGATTCCATGCACCGCACCCAAACCGCCATTGACAAAGGCAGTTCCGGCAAGTGTGCTCGCGACTGCCATTTTTTCACGCGCCTCCAAGTTCAGCGGATCGTGTACCGCTGCCCGGATATTTTCCCCGATCAGGCGGATCGCCATTTCGCCGTAAGCATCGCTGAACGGATTCGCATTCAGTGAGACGTAGGACTCAATCGCATGCGTCAGCGCGTCCATTCCCGTCGTTGCGGTGATAAACGCCGGCATATGTATTTGCTGCAGCGGATCAATAACGGCAAATTTTGGCATTAGATATTCATGCGAAACGGACAATTTAATGTCGTTTTCTTCATCCGTTATGACGCTCGCCGCCGAAACTTCGCTGCCGGAACCGGCTGTCGTCGGCACGGCGATTAACGGAAGAGATGGATTTTCAACCGTTTTGCTTCCACCAAAGAGGTATTCTTTGACGGAGCCTTCATTGGTAATGAGCATGCACATGGCTTTGGCGGTGTCGATCACGCTGCCACCGCCGACCGCAACGCACACATCACAACCACTGTCTTTCAGCACTTGCGCCGCCGCATCACAGACATCAATCGGAGGATCCGGCTGTGTGTCTGTGAAAAGCTGCACGGAATACCCTTTTTCTTCCAATGATGCAATGATCTTGGCAAATTCGTCGGTTTTGCCAACATGCTTCCCGGTAACAATAAATGGCTTTTTTGCGCCCATTTCCTCAAATATTTCATACAATTGAAATGATATGCCTGCGCCAAATTTGACTTTGGTCGGGCTTTTAAATAAGAAATCTTTCATGCCCGTCTCCTTTCCATATACAACACAACGAGGCACAAAAGGAAAATTCCTTTCATGCCTCGTCGCATTTCTTACTTATTTGCGCTTATCTTATCATCTTTCTTCGATTCTGTCAATAGGCAGCCGCTAAATATACTGCGATAACGTTTTCACTGCATCCATCCATTGGCAGCCCTTTTCAAAACCCCGTCACATTGTTCTGGTGATTGTAATTTTTCATCTTCGCCTGCCATTTATTTCCTTCGTGTTCATAATAGCGGTACGTCTTTTCATTGATCTTACCACTCTCTTTCAGTTCTGCCATGCGTTTCCAAAACGTCTCGTAATCCGCCTTCGCCGCATCCTTATAATTGTTGGAACTGTTCATCTGTACGGAAGTCAGTAGCTGCTCCAGTTCCGCGATTCTCCTTCTGCCAAACATTTACATTTCCCCTTTCCATGTCACTTTCGGCTGCGCTCCATGCTCCCCGATGTGCTTCTCCAGCGCCGCATACAGTCTACCGCCTCACGAATCTGTATATTGGGTTCTAACATCGTATCGCTTCGTTTCCTTTTTCTTAAGTATAACACAAATGGAGCGAAAGGGGAATAGTCCGTGCAAGGCTGGGTCTTGTGGGAGCACAGCCGCCGGCTTTGTTGACGCTAGTCAATAACTCTATTGCCGGCGACGTCCTGCTGACGTGGCTTAGACGCGGGGCACTTCCCTGCACCACTGGGATGACTTGCTTTTCCTTCTTCCGCGGTGCCGGGCCGCATCTCTGCCCAAACCTCTCTCTACCATCTCTCCGCCACAGCCTTATTTCCCCCCAAACATACTCCTCCAGCAAACACCCGCACCAAAAAAGGCGCCCCTCCGGGCGCCCTCTTATCCGGCAAACAGCTAACCATCGTCCTCGCTGCTTTTACTGCTGTACTTCAAATGTCGTGTAGACATCTTTTTTTGCTGCCATATCTTCTGTCACTTCGTCTTTCCCTTCTGCTGTGGTGTCAATCCCCGCTTCTTTGCCAGTCAGAATTTCTGTTCCGACTTTTATATCAACGGATTTCTGTGAGCCATCTTTGTATGTGGCTGTACAGGTGATTACTGTGTCTCCGATCAATTGCTGACGTGCTTTCAAATCTTCCTGCAGATTTTTTCCGACATTTTCAAACAACGCTGAATAGCCTTTCTTTGTCAAATTGCCTTCCCCGACAAATGCGATACGGAATTTTTTTTCCGGTTTTTCTGTGCCGCTGACCGTAAAAGATGTGTATTCATTCTGGTCATAAAGGGAATCTGCTTCCGGGTCTTCGGAATCCGAAAATTCCAAAGCGACACCAAACTTGTTTTCCGGCTTTTTACGTAGTTTACTCTCGGAAGCGATCAGATATTTGGAATCCTTTTTTGCAGCCACTGAGAAATAGCCTTTATTAATCGTATATGTGACACTCTTGATATTGTCGCCTGTGCAACTAATCGGCGCAAGAATCCAATACGATGCCTTTTTTCCACTTTCATCCCCACTCCAGGCACTTCCATAACTCGTACTCGCTGTCGCATATATTTTCGGCTGTGCCTTCCCGGACGCCTCTTCGCCCTGAGTCGACCCACCGGATGCTTTATTCTTTTTCACCTCTGCCGCACTGACTGTTACCGTAAGGGAATTCAGTACACTCTGTGGTGTTGTCTTTGTCATTTTCGTGTCCGGCTGCGCCGGACTCTTTCCGATATCTGAAAAATGTCCGTATCCGATGCCTGCCACAAGTGCCAGACAAGCTGCTGCCGCAACCGTAGATTTTATTATTGTATGTCTTCTCATAGTATGTTCACTCTCCATTCGTGGTGCCCTGTCCCAGACTTCCAATTCTTCCTCGGAAACTTCCGGTCTAAGGGATTTCCTGAGAATTTGATCCAATTCTTTATCGTTCATAATCTGCAACCTCCAATTTCTTTTTCAAGATACTTTTTGCCTTGCGCAATCGACTCTTTACTGTATTTTCTGAGATTTTCAGACAGTCGGCGATCTCTGCGATCTTCATGTCAGCCGAATAAAACAAGTAGATTGAAGTGCGGTATTTTTCCGGCAGTTCACTTACCAGGTTTCGCACCAGTTCTACGGTTTCCTTCTTCAATACCTGATTCTCCGGAGTTTCCTCCGAAGTCGACATCGAAAGCTGATCCCCGCTCTCCAAATGTGCCTCATAACTTTCAAAAGATGCCAGCCGCTTTCGCCAGGCAAATTTTCTCCGTCTATTCTTCCACAAAAAGACTGCCACAGACAATGCATAACTCTTTATGTTTTTGTCAGAATCCAATTTATTTAATTGTTCAAGCAATGTCAGCATCGTGTCCTGATACAATTCCTCTCCCTCGATATCACTTGCTGTCGTCATTTTGCAGAAGCGGAGGATATCCGGACCATGCGTAAAAACATATTGGTCAAATTCATGCTTTGTCATCTTTACTTCCTTTCCCGGCAATCATTCCGGACTAACTGCCTTTCAATTCTATATTGTAATAACCCGCAAAAAAGTTTATAATGAATTCGTAATTATTTAATTACATTATTGTAACTATTCAGGATCCAATGTATGGAAATCAATGAATCGTCGTGCTTGCACGTA
>OIBX01000454.1_pt1 | contig 14884 bp, 10 predicted proteins | sample 1581151 | NCBI WGS metagenome assembly OIBX01 (sample SAMEA3882527, study PRJEB24775) | human gut metagenome | biome: human-associated habitat; feature: intestine environment; material: feces | place: Netherlands | collected 2009/2010 | reverse complement strand
GAAAAGAAATGGAACTGGAGGATGCGATACGGACAACGATAGACGAATGCATCCGAGATGGAATCTTAAAAGATTTTTTGTTAAAAAACAAGGCGGAGGTGTATCATATGTGCTTGTATGAATTTGATGTGGAACTGCATGAACGAGTACTTCGGGAAGAAGAAAGAGAGGAAGGCAGAATTGAAGGCAGGCGTGAAGGTAGACGCGAAGGAATTCGAGAGGGGCGATTAGAAGGACAACGAGAAGAAAGAATATTTGCCAAACAGGTTTTTAAGGCTTTCCTGAGCGGGAAAACTCCGGAAGCGATTGCGGAGGAGCTGAATGTTCCGGTGGAGGAAGTGAAGAATCTGGTAGATTGATAAAGCCAGGCGTTTTGGACCCAAGCAAATTTTTTCTTGACTTAGAGTTCACTCCAAGTGTTATACTGATACTGTAGTTGAGATTTGACATAGGAGGTGACAGCTTATGACGATCAAGGAAGTCAGCGAAAAGTATGATATCAGCGCAGATACATTGCGGTATTACGAGCGGATCGGAATGATTCCGGAAGTGACGCGAAACGCAAATGGCATTCGGAATTATCAGAAAAGTGATCTTGGATGGGTGGAATTGGCAATCTGTATGAGAAGCGCAGGACTGCCGGTAGAGGCCCTGATTGAATATGTAAAATTATTCCAGAATGGCGATTCGACTTTTGCCGCAAGACTTCAGCTTCTGCAGGAACAGCGGGAAAAATTGGAAGAGCAGAAAGCACAGCTGCAGACGGCAATGGACAAACTGGATTATAAGATATCAAGATATGAAAAAGCTGTTGAAACCGGAAAATTAACCTGGGAGGAAGACAAATGTATTTAGAAAATATCAATGGACCCGAAGATGTAAAAAAATTAAATGATGAGCAGATGACCGCACTTGCCGAAGAAATGCGAGCTGCATTATTGAAACGAGCAAGTATTCACGGTGGTCATTTTGGACCAAACTTTGGTATGGTAGAGGCGACAATCGCATTGCATTATGTGTTTGAATCGCCAAAGGACAAGATTGTTTATGATGTGTCACATCAGACGTATCCACACAAAATGCTGACGGGAAGAAAGGATGCGTATTTGTATGAGGAACATTACGATGATGTTTCCGGCTATAGTAATCCGCATGAGAGCGAGCATGATCATTTTACCGTTGGACATACGTCAACGTCTGTGAGCCTGGCACTTGGTCTTGCCAAGGCACGCGACCTGAAAGGGGAAGACGGCAATGTGATCGCGGTGATCGGAGATGGATCGCTCAGTGGCGGGGAAGCATTGGAAGGACTTGACTGGGCGGCAGAGCTTGGTGGCAATTTCATTATTGTGGTCAATGACAATGACATGTCGATTGCTGAAAATCATGGTGGTCTGTACCAGAATCTCAGACTGCTTCGTGAGACGAAAGGAACGGCAGAGTGCAATCTGTTTCGTGCGATGGGACTTGACTACCGTTATGTGGATGAGGGAAATGATGTGCGTGCGCTGATCGATGCATTTGCGGCAGTAAAAGACAGCAAAAAGCCGGTTGTCGTTCATATCAAGACGCTGAAAGGAAAGGGATATGCGCCGGCGGAGGCTCACAAAGAAGAGTGGCATTACAGCGGACCATTTCATATTGATACCGGAGAACCTTTGATGGAAATGGAAGGTGAAGGCTACGAAGATGTGACGGTTTCTTATCTGCTTGATAAAATGAAAAAGGATCCGAGTGTCGTAGCTATCACATCCGGAACGCCGACGGTGATGGGATTTACTGAAGACAAGAGAAAAGAGGCCGGCAAGCAGTTCGTCGATGTGGGAATTGCAGAAGAGACGGCGGTTGCCCTTGCTTCCGGTATTGCAGCAAATGGCGGAAAACCGGTGTATGGAGTCTATAGTTCCTTTGTTCAGAGAACGTATGACCAGCTTTCGCAGGATCTCTGCATCAATAATAATCCGGCGACAATCATTACATTCTGGGGAACGGTCTATGGCATGAATGACGTGACACATCTCGGACTGTATGACATTCCGATGATGGCAAATATTCCAAATCTTGTCTATCTTGCTCCGACGACAAAGGAAGAATATCTGGCAATGCTGGATTGGAGTATGGAGCAGAAGGAGCATCCAGTTGCAATTCGCCTCCCGGGTGGCGCGATGATTTCCGATGGCAAGAAAGTTACGAAGGACTTTTCAAAATTGAACCGCTACGAGGTGACCAAAAAAGGAAGTAAAGTGGCTTTGATCGGCCTTGGAACATTTTATTCGCTTGCTGAGCAGGCAGCAGAGGATTTGCAGAACGAAGGAATTGATGCGACTGTTATCAATCCGTATTATATCACCGGCGTGGACGAAGAACTTTTGGAGAATTTGAAGAAAGATCATGATGTCGTTGTGACACTGGAAGATGGCATCCTCGATGGTGGTTTCGGTGAAAAAATCGCACGTTTCTACGGCGATTCCGACATGAAAGTCCTGAACTTTGGTCTCAAAAAAGAATTTTTAGACCGCTATGATGTGGCAGAAGTAATGGAGAAAAATGGCTTAACGGTTCCTCAGATAACGAAGAGAATTAAGAATCTTTGCTAGTTCTTAACCGGTTTTTGTATAAATCCCCTTTACATGGGGAAAAATACATGGTAGGATAAGAACAACCTGCAAAGAGGGAGTAGTTCCGGATGTAAAAAGTCCGGTGTAGATTTCGTCAGTACGATTCGAAAGAATCCGGGGTCTACGGAACAGAAATTGTTGAACAAGACTTTTTGTGCATGTGTTTCGCGTGCACGGAAAGTCTTTTTTTGACGAAATAAGTCCGTCTCAGACAAGAAATTGCTTTCTGCTTGCAGAAAAAGAAATTTCTTGTCTAGAGACACAAACCACATGAGCAGGGCAAAAGGCAACGCAAACAGGGAAACCCAGCAAAATCCGTTGCCTTTAGCGCTGGCAAGAAGCCCCAAAGGCAACGAAAATCAAGGAAATCATCGAAAAATGTTGCCTTTCCCGGCCAGAAGAGCGGCGAAAGGCAACGCAAAAGGGAAACCCTAAAAAAGAAAGGATCATGATTATGAAAGAAATTTACCAAATGACCAAGGAAGAAGTTCTTCAAACCCAGCACGCCTCCGCAGATGGTTTGGCGGAGAGCGAGGTGCTGAAAATACGACAGGAGATGGGAGAAAACTGCCTGAAGGAAGCAAAGAAAAAAAGTCCGGTGCGGATCTTTGCGGAGCAGTTTCTGGATCTGCTCGTTATCATTTTGATCATTGCGGCGGTGGTGTCGATGCTGTCCGGAAATGTGGAGAGCACCGTCGTGATCTTTGTTGTTATTGTGATGAATGCGGTGCTTGGAACGGTACAGTATCTCAAGGCGGAAAAATCGTTGGATTCGCTGAAAGCACTGTCGTCGCCTCATGCAAAGGTGCTTCGTGAGGGAAAGAAGATGGAAATTGTTTCCAAAGATGTCGTACCGGGAGATATTCTTCTTTTGGAAGCAGGTGACATGATTGCAGCGGATGGGCGTATTTTGGACAATTATTCGTTGCAGGTCAATGAAAGTTCGTTGACTGGGGAATCGGCAAATGTTGACAAGACCGATGAGGCCATCGTGGGAGAAGCAGCGCTTGCAGACCGGATTAATATGGTGTATTCCGGTACACTGGTAACATATGGGCGCGCAACGGTGCTGGTGACGGCGACGGGAATGCAGACGGAAATGGGAAAGATCGCGGATCTCATGAATGCTACGCAGGAGAGAAAGACGCCATTGCAGGCGAGTTTGGATGATTTTGGAAAGAAACTTGCCATTGTTATTATGATCATTTCGGCCCTTGTATTTGCGCTTAGAATTTGGCAGAAGCAACCGGTGCTGGATTCGCTCATGTTTGCCGTGGCGCTTGCCGTAGCGGCGATTCCGGAGGCACTTAGTTCCATCGTTACGATCGTGCAGGCGATGGGGACACGGAAAATGGCAGCAGACAATGCCATCATCAAAGAATTAAAAGCTGTGGAAAGTCTTGGCTGCGTGTCGGTAATCTGCTCCGATAAGACGGGGACACTGACACAAAATAAAATGACGGTAACGGACATTTATATCGATCATACGGTTCTGAAGCCGGAAGAACTGGATCTGATCGAACCGCTTCACCGAAAACTTTTATACAATGCAATCCTGAATAACGATGCCTCCTTTCAGAAAGGCAAGGAAATCGGGGATCCGACGGAGAGTTGTCTTTTGACGATGGCACAAAAAGCAGGGCTGACAAAGGCGGGCGTTTCGGAAGACGACATCCGAGAAATGATGCCAAGGCTGGAAGAAATTGCCTTTGACTCGGAACGTAAACTGATGAGTACCAAATACCGTCTGCATGGTGTATCGACGATACTTACCAAAGGTGCTGTCGATGTTCTGCTGGATCGGAGTGTGAAATTGGCAGAGAGTGGGGGGAGTCGTGAAATCAATGACAAGATAAAAGAAGAAATCCTGCGGCAGAATCAGGAATTTTCGGAAAATGGCCTCCGTGTGCTCGCGTTTGCGTATAAAGAAGTGGATGAGGGTGAAGAACTGACGCTGGACGAGGAAAATGGATTTACATTTATCGGACTGGTGGCAATGATCGATCCACCGCGGGAAGAGGCAGCGGAGGCAGTCCGTACAGCCAAATTTGCCGGAATCCGTCCGGTAATGATCACGGGTGACCACAAAGTGACAGCGGCTGCGATTGCGGCCCAAATTGGCATTTTTGAAGAAGGGGATCTTGCAGTGACCGGGCAGGAATTGGATGCCATGAGCGATGAAAAATTGGATGAGCTTTTGGAAGAAATCTCGGTTTACGCAAGAGTTTCGCCGGAAAATAAAATTCGTATTGTAAAAAGCTGGCAGAAAAAAGGGCGCATCACGGCGATGACGGGAGATGGTGTCAACGATGCACCGGCATTGAAAAAAGCTGATATTGGCGTGGCAATGGGAATTACCGGTACAGAGGTGTCGAAAGATGCGTCGGCGATGATTCTTGCGGATGACAATTTTGCAACAATCATCAAGGCCGTTTTGAACGGAAGAAACGTCTACCGAAATATTAAAAATGCAATTCAGTTTTTGCTTTCCGGCAACATGTCAGCAATCATTGCGGTACTTGCCTGTTCTGTGCTGGCACTGCCGTCGCCGTTTGAACCGGTGCATCTTCTCTTCATAAATTTATTGACCGATTCGCTGCCGGCACTTGCCATCGGTATGGAGCCATCGGATCCGCAGTTATTGACGCAAAAGCCGAGAGATCCGAAAGAAGGGATCCTTACGGGAAAATTTGTACGTCGGCTTTTAGGATATGGTGCGCTCATTGCAGCCGCGACGATGACTGCTTTTTCTATGGGATTACAGAAGGATGCGGCAACAGCGGCGACGATGGCATTTGCGACCCTGACGCTGGCGAGGTTGTTTCACGGATTTACCTGCCGGAGTGAACGTCCCCTTGTTGATGTAAAATTTTCTACGAATTTGTGGAGTATCGGTGCATTTGCGGCAGGTACCTTATTGCTGGCGGCAGTTCTCTTTATCCCGGGGCTTCACAATCTGTTTGAAGTCATGCCGTTAAATGTGGCGCAATATGCTTCTGTTCTGGGGCTGGCGGTGGCACCGACTATAGTAATCCAGATGGGTAAAATTGTACTGGCAAGAAGGAAAACAATCTGTTAAAATAAACTCAGAAACACACTTTTCGAGAAAAGAGGCGATGATATGAATACAAAGCGGGAATTTTGGCAGCGAAATACGATGGCAGTGATCGGGATGCTGATATTTTCAGCCGGCATCAATCTTTTTATCGTACCGGCAAACCTTTACAATGGCGGAGTTCTGGGAATCAGTCAGGTGCTTCGTACGGTATTGGTGCGCTATCTTCATGTGGCGGCCGGAACGACGGATATAGCCGGTATCATCAACATGCTCCTGAACATTCCGCTCTTTGCGCTGGCGTATGTATTTGTCGGTAAGAAATTTTTCTTTCGCACACTGGTCTGCGTGATCAGTCAGACATTGTTTCTCAGTCTGATTCCGATACCGGCGGTGCCAATCGTGCAGGACTCCCTTACTGCGAGCATCATCGGTGGGATTTTTGGAGGAACCGGAATCGGCATAGCATTACAGTCCGGGGGCTCCAGTGGAGGCCTGGATATCGTTGGAATGATCTTTACCAAACGGTTTAAGGGATTTAGTGTCGGAAAAGTGTCCTTGTCGGTAAATGCCATTATTTACATTATTTGTGCGGTGTTGTTTGGGCTTCCTACGGCGGTGTACAGCATTATCTATTCAGCAGTAAATATGCTGATGGTCGACCGGACGCATGCGCAGAATATCAACACGGAAGTGGTAATATTTACCAAAAAGAAACCGCTGGAGATCATTGATTATATTGTCAATGAATATCACCGGGACGCGACTTGGTGGAAAGCGAAGGGCGGTTATACTGAGGAAAATACGTATATGGTCATTGTCGTCTTGTCCAAATACGAATGCGCTCATCTGAAGCGTGAGTTGAAAGAAGTGGACGAGCATGCGTTTGTCGTCGTAAAAGACGGGATGTCGGTTGTGGGAAAATACGAAAAGCATTTACAATGATGAAAAAGATTCTCATTTTAAAGGCCGTTTTTGTGGGGAAAATCTCTTGTTTTTTGCAAAATATTAGAATATACTAATAATTGTTAGCGAATACTAACCACAAGACTGTTTTTTGAAAGGAGAATAACAAAGTGAATCATTTGCAGATTGAAAAGATAATAGGAAGAGAAATTATGGATTCCCGTGGAAATCCGACCGTAGAGGCAGAAGTTTATCTGTGTGGCGGCGTGATGGGAAGAGGAACTGCCCCATCCGGTGCGTCTACCGGTGAATTTGAGGCGCTTGAACTTCGTGATGGCGATAAGGGAAGATATCTTGGAAAAGGCGTTTCCAAGGCGGTTGAAAATATCAATACGACGATTCAGGAGACACTGAAAGGGATGGATGCGTCGGATATTTACGCAGTGGATGCAGCGATGAGAAAAGCGGACGGAACAAAGGACAAATCGAATTTGGGAGCCAATGCGATCCTGGCTGTTTCCATCGCTTGTGCGAAGGCAGCAGCCAATGCATTGGAGATTCCATTGTACCGTTTCCTTGGTGGAATCAGCGGAAACCGTCTTCCGGTTCCAATGATGAATATTGTAAACGGAGGATGCCATGCATTGTCTTCCGGACTTGATGTGCAGGAATTTATGATCATGCCGGTCGGAGCACCTTCCTTTAAAGAATGTCTTCGCTGGTGTGCGGAAGTATTCCATGCGCTGGCCTCGATTTTGAAAGAAAGAGGACTGGCTACTTCTGTCGGCGATGAAGGTGGTTTTGCCCCTGCATTGAAATCCGATGAGGAAGCCATCGAAACCATTCTCGAGGCGGTGAAAAAAGCAGGATATGAGCCGGGAAAAGATTTCAAGATTGCGATGGATGCCGCTTCTTCCGAATGGAAAACAGGCACTGTGGGAGAATATAAACTTCCAAAAGCCGGAACGGTTTATACGTCAGAGCAGTTGATCGACCATTGGAAAAAACTGGTTGAGAAATATCCAATCATCTCCATCGAGGATGCATTGGACGAAGAAGACTGGGAAGGCTGGAAAAAACTTACCGCAGAAATTGGCGATAAAGTACAGCTGGTCGGCGATGACTTGTTTGTAACAAATACCGAGCGTCTGGCAAAGGGAATTGAGCTTGGCTGTGGAAACAGCATCTTGATCAAACTCAATCAGATCGGTTCTGTATCCGAGACCCTGGAAGCCATCAAAATGGCACATAAAGCCGGATACACAGCAATTTCATCCCATCGTTCCGGAGAGACAGAGGATACGACGATCGCCGATCTTGCCGTGGCACTCAACACCTGCCAGATCAAGACCGGAGCACCAAGCCGTTCCGAGCGAGTAGCCAAATACAATCAGCTTCTCCGTATCGAAGAAGAACTTGGCGAAAGTGCAGTATATCCGGGAATGAATGCCTTTAATGTGAAATAAACGGCGTTTCAATTAGAAAAGGAGATCAGAGTTTTCCAAGCGGGAATGCTTAAAGATTAAGTACTAATACTATTTTTAGAATTTTAGTAATTTATCAAAAAGGTTTGCATGACGTGAGTACAAACGCGCGGGTATCAGATATGTGTCGTTTACATATCGATACCCCTGCGGCGTTTGTTGGAGCGAGAGCGCTCACGAAATGCAAACCTTTTTTGAAAGATTACGGAAATTTGAAAAAAAGTCTTGTTTCTTTGCTGATTCTTTACTACCATATCTGTATAATAAAAAACGGAGGAAATAGAAAAAATGAAAAATGCAACAAAGTACATAATAGACGGATTGAAGATGATCAGTATTTTGGCGGGGGCGTTTTTACTATGTTTCTTATTGGAAACAAAATTTTCCACAGAGACAGTACCGCCGGCAGTTATGGCGATGGCAGTATTTTTTGTATCGAGGTTTACGGATGGTTTTGTGTATGGTATCATCGCCTCGCTATTAAGTGTGCTGGTGCTTAATTTTGCATTTGCTTTTCCATATTTCGCTTTTAATTTCAGCATTCCGGAAAATATTATTTCCGCGGTGATCATGCTTGTGATCACCGCAATGACGAGTACGATCACATCGCAGCTTAAGTGGCAGGAACGTGTGCGGGCAGAGAGTATCAACGAAAAAATGCGAGGAAATCTTTTGCGGGCGGTTTCTCATGATCTTCGAACTCCGCTTACAACGATTTACGGATCAAGTTCAGCAATTGTCCAAAATTACGAACAGTTGTCGGAGGATCAGGTTGTGCAGCTGGCAGACGGAATTCGGGAAGACGCCAGATGGCTCATGGGAATGGTGGAAAATATTTTGTCCATTACACGGATCGACAACGATGGTGTGAAACTGGTTAAGACCTCGACGGTTTTGGAAGAATTGATTGATTCGGTGTTGACGCAGTTTAAAAAACGTTATCCGGATCAAAAAGTGAATGTATCAATACCGGAAGAATTTACCAGTATTCCGATGGATGCGGTGCTGATCGAACAGGTTCTTATGAATCTTTTGGAAAATGCCGTGCAGCATGCAAAGGGGATGAAAACACTGGAACTTCATGTGTTTGTGCTGGGAGATAAAGCGGTGTTTGAAGTTTTGGATGATGGATGCGGAATCGAGAAAGAGCGAATGAAAGGACTTTTTCAAGATTATTTCTCTGTGAAAGATGCTCCGGTGGATAACCAGAAACGAAGTATGGGAATTGGTCTTGCTGTGTGTGCTTCGATCATTAAGGCACATGGTGGTGTAATTACGGCAGAGAATCGAAAGGAGGGGGGATGCTGCATCCGCTTTGCTTTAGGATTGGAGGAAACAGAAAATGAATAAATATAAAGTGCAAGTGATAGAAGATGAGATCAACATTTGTAATTTTATGAAAATGATCTTTGAGACGCATGAGTATCAGGCAATCTTTTCTCAAAGGGGAGAAAGTGGTCTGACGATGTTTTGGTCGCATCATCCGGATGTCGTTATTTTGGATCTCGGATTGCCGGATATGGATGGCACAGAGGTGATAAAACAGATTCGAAAGGCTTCGGATACACCGATCATTGTTTTGTCGGCGAGAAGCGATGAAGCAGATAAAGTGGAGGCATTGGATCTCGGTGCCAATGACTATATTACCAAACCGTTTGGAACCGATGAACTTTTGGCAAGGGTACGAGCTACACTAAGGACGGCACGATTTCAGGGTGCCGGGACAGGGATTAGACAAGAATTTAAGCTGGGAGATATGAAAATCTCCTACGATGCCAGAAGAGTTACGATCGGAGAAGAAGAGATACGGTTGACGCAGACGGAATACAATATCGTAGAACTGCTCGCCGTACATGCCGGAAAAGTCCTTACCTATGCGGAAATCATTAAAAAAGTGTGGGGGTATTCGGACTCCGGCAGTGTCAAAAAACTTCAGGTAAATATGGCAAATATTCGTAAGAAATTTGGTGAGACACCGGGAGAATACCGCTACATCCGCAACGAACTCGGTGTCGGCTACCGCATGAATGACGAACAGGAAGTATAACATAAAACGAAAGGAACACAATAATGAAATTGACAGATATTATGGGACTTCTGGGAGGTCTTGCGTTGTTTTTATATGGTATGCAGATGATGAGCCAGGGTCTCGAAAATGCAGCAGGAGATAAAATGAAGCAGATTCTTGAAAAACTGACTTCCAATCGTTTGCTTGGAGTATTGGTCGGTGCTGTTATTACCGCAGTGATCCAGTCCTCTTCGGCGACAACTGTAATGGTGGTAGGATTTGTAAATTCAGGAATGATGACATTAACACAGGCAATCTGGATCATCATGGGTGCTAATATTGGAACGACGATCACCGGACAGTTGATTGCTTTAGATGTAGGGGTGCTGGCTCCATTTATCGCCTTTGTAGGTGTAGCAATATTGGTATTTTTGAAAAATGAAAGAATCCACTACATCGGAAATATTGTTGCAGGTCTTGGAATCCTTTTTATTGGTATGGATATGATGAGTTCCTCTATGGCACCGCTCAGTGAATCTCAGGAATTTGTTGGGCTTTTGACACGTTTTGAAAATCCGATTTTGGGAATCCTTGCCGGAATGATCTTTACGGCAATCATCCAGTCGTCGTCTGCTTCCGTAGGAATTCTGCAGGCTCTTGCTGCCAGCGGAATTGTTACATTGAACAGTGCAGCATTTATATTGTTTGGGCAAAATATAGGAACGTGTATCACAGCACTTCTTGCATCTGTCGGCGCAAACCGCAATGCGAAAAGGACGACAATCGTGCACTTTACATTTAATGTTATTGGCACTTTTCTGTTTACAATCTTATGTGTCGTCACACCATTGATCGGGTGGCTGCAGACAGTTACTCCGACCAATGTTCCGGGTCAAATTGCCAATTTACATACGTTGTTTAACATTGTGACAACAATACTTTTGCTTCCGTTTGGAGAAGTTCTTGCTAAGATATCGCAGAAAATATTGCCAGTGAATGAAAAGGATGATATAACACAAGGGGTATTGCCGCGGATGCAGCTTAATGTCAGGGATACCTTGGGACAGTCTGCTGTCAGTACAGAAGAGGCAAAAAAAGAATTGTGGGATATGCTCTGTATGGCAGAGAAGAATGTACACAATGCATTTGAGGTATTTATCAAAAATGACAAGGAAGTATTTCGGTCCATCGCTGCGACGGAAGAGCGGGTGGATCAGATGAACACGCAGATTTCCTGCCTTATTACAACTGCGCTTTCTCATGAAAATACGACGGTTGGAAGTGGTGTTTTCAATAGTTATCATGCTATTACCGGAAATATAGAGCGGATCAGTGATCATGCAATGAATATTGCGGAATATTCGAAAACGCGCAAAAAGATGGGCGTTAAATTTTCAAAGAAGGCAAAGAAAGAAGCGGCATATCTTCAAAAAATCTGCGATGCGTTATTTTCTACACTAACAAATGTAGATGACGATATAAAAAAATGGCATGATGAGATTGCAGAGAAAGAGCAGGAGATTGATGATCTTACGAAAAAATGCCGGGAACGTATGATGGAGCGCATTCAGAATGAAGAATGTTCTTATCAGGCAAGTATCTTGTACTCAGAGATGCTTACGGATTTTGAACGAATAGGAGATCATGCGTTGAATATTGCAGATGAATTACAGACGATTGCCTCGTTAGGAGCAGAAAATTGGACTTGGAATTTAGATGAAGGGGGATTTGATGATTAGCCCTATTTTAATCGCGATGATTATTTTGATCTGTGTTTTTTTGGACCGGGTTTCTGACCGTTTTGGAATCCCGGTTTTACTTGGTTTTATATTACTCGGTATCTTTTTTGGCTCCGATGGAGTGGTTAAGATTCCATTTGACAATTATTCCTTTGCAGAGCAGGTATGTTCCATCGCCTTAATCTTTATTATGTTTTATGGCGGATTTGGAACAAACTGGGAACATGCCAGACCCGCGGCAGGAAAAGCCGTCTTATTATCGACGTTCGGCGTATTGATGACAGCGGGGGTGACGGGAGTTCTCTGTCATTATATTCTTTCGATTTCATGGATTGAAAGTTTTCTGATCGGTGCACTGCTCAGTTCTACTGATGCGGCTTCCGTCTTTTCCATATTACGGTCCAAACAGTTAAACCTCAAATATAATACGGCTTCTCTGCTGGAATTGGAGAGTGGAAGCAATGACCCGGTAGCGTATATGATGACGGCTATTTTGATCACGGTCGCAAAAGGGAGTTTGAATTCCTATCAACTCATTCAGATGCTCGTTCTGCAAATCGGCGGTGGCATTGTATGTGGTATTTTATTTGCTGCAGTATCCGTTTATCTGATGAAACATTACCGGTTTTCTACGGATGGATTTGATATTATTTTCTCTGTCGGAATTGCGTTGCTGTCCTATGCGATGCCGACCGCAATGGGCGCAAATGGTTATCTCAGTGTATATATTGTAGGTATTGTGCTGGGAAATTCCGACATTAAAAACAAGACCAATCTGGTTCACTTCTTTGATGGTATGACGGGACTTACGCAGATCCTGATATTTTTTTTGCTGGGACTTTTGGCGTTTCCATCAAGACTGCCACAAGTGGTTTTGCCGGCCCTTGTGATTGCATTGATCGTGACGTTTATTGCGCGGCCGTTGTCGGTGTTCCTGGTTTTGACGCCATTTCGAGCCAAAGCAGCACAGCAGATCCTTGTTTGCTGGTCCGGGCTGCGTGGAGCCGCATCCATCGTGTTTGCTATGATGGTGACGCAGAGTTTGAAATTGGAAAATGATATCTATCATATTGTATTTACTGTTGTCTTGTTTTCCATTCTTTTCCAGGGAACATTGCTTCCGGCAGTTGCGAGAAAACTCGATATGATCGATGAGAGTGACACGGTATTGAAAACGTTCAATGACTATTCCAATGAGGTACCGGTTCAATTTATCCAATTTATGGTAACAAGGGAGCATGCCTGGTGTGGAAGGGCACTCTGCGAGATCAATCTGCCACCGGAGACACTTGTTGTCCTGCTGGAGAGGGAAAGCAAAAATATTGTACCAAACGGTCAGACGATATTGCTGGAGGGCGACCGCTTGATCCTTAGTGCGCTTGCACCGGAGGAAGTGACCGGAATCCGGCTTCTTGAAAAGCATTTGGAGGAAGGACACAAATATGTCGGAAAGAAACTGAGTGAGATTAAGACCGGAAAAAATGAATTGATCATTATGATACAGCGAGAAGGGAGTATTATTATTCCGAATGGCAATGATGTTTTGCAGGCGGGGGATATGGTTGTTATTAATCGTTCAAAATAGTTGGTAACCAATATTTAATAAATTTTTTGTTGCGTAGAATGGATATTTTGTTATAATTAAATATAGATAATACTAACAGGTGACGATTTTATGACAAAGAAGTGGAGTATATATGGTTAGTGAACAAAAAGTAAGGATGATGATTCGTCTGGCAGAGTATGAGTCGCATGAGGGAAAACAGGATTTTGCACGAACAAAATATTATAAAATGGATTATATCCGCCTGCAGATTTTGAAAACACTTGTCTGTGTGACGTGTGCTGTTGTGCTGATCGCGGTGATCGCCGGATTATACAATATGGAATATCTGATCACGAATGCATTGGAACTCGATTATATCAGCATTGGACGAACATACCTCGTAATTTATATTCTGCTTTTGGGATTGTTTTCCTTTGTTACCGTGAGCGTTTCTTCACTTCAATACGAAGCGTCAAAGAAACGTGTTAAGGAGTATTATCTTGTATTACAGGAACTTATCCGCTATTATGAGAAGGAAGAAGAGGAAAATGGAAATAAGGAGGAGCGGAATTTATGATAATGGCATTGCTGGTTCTGAAAACCAGATGTAAAGAATTTTATGAAAAGAACTATCGAATCGTCCGTTCTGTTTTGAAGATTGTGATCAGTATGATCCTTTATAGTATCATTTTGTACCAGCTTCCATTTTCAAAAGAACTCCGGGAATATGGTATTCCATTGTCTGTTATTCTGGCATTGGTCAGCGGTTTTGTACCGGATTCGGTCATCATTTTTTTTGCCGCTATGCTTGCAGTGCTTGAAATTTCGTCGGTTTCTTATTTGGTGGCAGCATGTTTTTTATTTGTTCTTTTAATATATTTTCTGTTGTTTGGCCGATATGCAAAGAGTCAGAGTTATCTGGTCCTTTTGATTCCGGCACTTTGGCCGCTGAATGTTGTATTTGCTGTGCCGATCGTAGCCGCATTGTTTTTGAATCTGGCGATGATTCCGGCATGCCTGGCAGGGGTATTTATAAGATATATTCTGCTTGCGGTTGAAAATTATTATATCATTTCGCAAAATTCGGTAGATACCGGAAATACGCTGGAAGGACTGCAGTATTGTATTCAGTCTCTTCTCCAAAATAAGGAAATACTTTTGTATATGATCACATTTGTGATCGTTTATGTAGTTGTATTTTTGATTCGCCGCGGACGTTTTAATCATGCGTCACAGATTGGAATTTTTGTGGGGCTGGTTGCCGGGATGGCTGGCGTGGTCGCAGGGGATGCGTTTTGGAAGATTGACATCGATTTTATGAAACTGCTTCTTGGGATGGCATTGACAGCAGTGATTGCTTATCTGGTGCAGTTTTTCCGTATGACACTCGATTATACAGGGGTGCATAAATTACAATTTGAAGATGAAGAGTATTTATATTATGTAAAAGCCGTTCCCAAAATGAAAGTCGCACCGGGAGATAAGACGGTGACGAGAATTGAAGAGGATCGGGACGAGGGAATGATCA
>OIBX01000432.1_pt1 | contig 15305 bp, 14 predicted proteins | sample 1581151 | NCBI WGS metagenome assembly OIBX01 (sample SAMEA3882527, study PRJEB24775) | human gut metagenome | biome: human-associated habitat; feature: intestine environment; material: feces | place: Netherlands | collected 2009/2010 | reverse complement strand
TGTCAGTACGGCTGATCTTGCTTCTATCCTTCATCCATGATGTATCCTTCCACTTATAGCTGCTTATGTCTGCAACCACTGAGGCATTTTCCGGTCTCATCTGACACTGGTTGCCATATGGATCAGCTTTGTACAGTATCTCACCATATCTGGTCATGATCTGATACTTGTACACAGCGCCCGGCTCCACGCCCGGCAGGAACAGTTCGTATATTCCCTCATTCGCTGTGATCTGCATAGGATTTACATTACCATCCCAGAGATTGAAATCACCGACTACACTGACACGTCTTGCATGAGGAGCCCACACTGCAAAGTAGGTTCCACGTACACCGTCTATAGTCATAGGGTGTGCGCCAAGCTTCTCATATATATTGTAATGTCTGCCCTCCGCAAAAAGGTATGTGTCAAAATCCGTGATAAGCGATTCAAATGAATATGGATCTGCACTGTTTATAATGGTGCCATCCTCATATGTGGTGACAACATTGTACTTGTTGCCATCGTACTCCTTCTTATCAAAATAAATGGCGAACAGTCCTTCATTTGTCATCTGTTCCATGGTGTGTATCTTCTTACCTGTGCGCGATGTAACCTCTACCCTGATCGCCCCCGGCTTGTACACAACGATTATCTGACCTTCACCATAATCATGGATTCCCAGCAAATGCTTTGGCGCATTGATCTTGCTGGCAATGAGCTCATCATAGAGCACCCAGTTTATCCACTCCTCGATTCTTTTTCTCATAACTACCTCCCATTATGTAACCTTCTATCTGAATTTGTGTGGACGTGATTTCTTATAGCTTATAACCCTGACTATGATAGTAACCACAAGTCCAACAAATATCGTTCCAACATACACCCAAAGAACCTTCGTTCCCGTACCGGCAGGTATTATATCCGGCAGGACATCGTGTCCCGGAAAAAGCTCCGCATAGCTTTCTCCAAACACCATTCTTCTTATTCCATACATGATTCCGCTGCCGGATACCGCCATGGCTATGAAGCTGATTATTCCTATTATAACGCCTGCAGCGCCGCCCCATACAACACACTCATACAGTCTCCTTCTCCTTATGACTACAAAGCATGCCACCAGAAGCACAATGGATATGAACACACCATTGCTTGCCTTGGATTTGATGTCTGCAAGCTGTTCAAGCCTCATCACATTCTCAGTGGACAGATATACGTTGCCAAGCCTGTACTCCTGCTCGCTGTCCCCATCCAGAGCATCCAGCACGATACTGTATTCCACCCACGCATCAAATTCTGATAATTCCTCAGTCTGTCCGTTATTCATGACTGAACTTATCGTGCCGCTATTACTCGGCTTGTAGCTCTTCTCCGCAACCCTGCAAACGCTGAACGAACACATTATCGCCGTGGAGATGATCAGCAAGACCAGCGAAAGTGCCATTATCACCTGAAAAAATCTATATTTAAACATCTGTATATTTCTCTGCTTTTCCTGTATTATAATATGTATGGATCATTAAGACCCACTGCATATATGATACCATTTACCCCTTTTTATGTAAAGGAAAGTAACATGTTGTTTTACTTCATTTTTCTTAGGAAACAACATGAAAATAATCTGCGAAAATGCGCAATTTTTTGTTTTTTAGTCTTGACAACGAATTGCGTTTCATCTATTATATGTGAGTATGTTTACATTGAATTGTCCGTGTCCGGTTTTAATGTAAAACCTTATTATATTTAATTAGATTTTATGGAGGTAAGAATTTTGGCTAATATCAAATCTGCAAAGAAGAGAATCAATGTTATCGAGAAGAAGACACTTAGAAACAAGATGATCAGGTCTAAGGTTAAGACAGTTATCAAGAAGGTTGAGGCTGCTATCGCTGCTGGTGATAAGGCTGCTGCTCAGCAGGCACTTGTTGTTGCTACATCAGAGATCAACAAGGCTGCTTCAAAGGGCATCTACCACAAGAACAACGCTGCTCGTAAGGTATCACGTCTTGCAGTTGCAGTTAACAAGATGGCTTAAGCATCTGGCTGATAACTACATAACTTTGACACAAGGATTTGGATATATTAAACGGCTGCATATATTTGAACCAATCATAGTTATATAAAAAATAACCACTGTTTTCACAGTGGTTATTTTTTTGCCTCAATATCTAATATCATCACCAGTCTCCTACTGCATCTCACACAGCTCCACGATCATGACCTCCATCGCCGCGTTATCCATAACCTGTCCGGTCTTGAGCTTGTAGTCCATGTCCTGACAGTTCTCCACTATGTCTTTAAGCTGTGCCATGCTGTAGCCCCTGCACTGAGCCTTGTAATTCTTCACTGCCCACACCGGGCATCCTGCGATCTTCGCCAGGCTGGCGTCCTGCGCGCCATCTGATAATGCCATCTTTACCAGAAGGAGCTTGTTGAACTGTCTCATGATACATGCGTTTATCATGATCGCCGATTCCTTATTCTCAAGAAGATCGTGATACATACTGCAAGCCTTCTCCTTCTGCTTTGCAATGATGAAGTCTATCATCTGATACACCTTGCTCTCCGCATCCTGACTGCACAGAAGATCCACATCATGCTCGCTGACCTGCTTCGTGTCTCCGGCGTAGCTTATCATCTTGTCAACCTCATTCTTGATACAGTTCATATCCATGTTAGCAGCTTCGATTATCTTGTATATCGCCGTGTCTGTGGTGGCAACACCATCGGCACGGAACAGTGACTTCACCCACGTGACCATCATCTTCTCATCAGGGGTCGCAAAATCCAGAGCCTCTCCATTCTTGTCCACAGCCTTGAACAGCTTATACCTGGTGTCCACATCCATCTCTACAAATATGGCAACTGATGTATCCTCTATCTCCACCAGCTTCTTTGCAAAATCCTCGTTGCTGCTCTTGAACAGACCACTGTTCTCCACAAGGACAACTCTTCTGTCCGCAAAAAATGGCATCTCGTTGCAGAATGCAAGAAGCTCAGATGTATCGATCCCATTTCCGGCAAATTTCATAAAATTCAGATTATCGTCCTTATCAGTCAGAGCCGACAGCAGCTTATCTCTGTACTGGTTCACGAGATACCTCTCCTCCCCATACAGAAGATATATCTTGGCAAACTCCCCCGTCTTTATATGTTGGTTTATGACCGCCATCGCGTTCTTTTTTTCTTTTTTCTTTGTTGCAGCCATTACGTTTCTCCTTCATCAAGCTTATGTCTCACAATATGATTTTCAAAATACAGTACCAGTTTCTACCATAATTATATCTTATGTGGCAAATCTGACCTGTTTTTCTATGTATTTTGATAATATCAGAGGTTATCTGACCTGTTTTTATAATCACATATTGATTATTTCTATAATGTCACTTTGGTTTTATAATCACCTACAGATTGTGAGTTTATGTACACTCACTCCAATAAACACAAATCTAATTATAACGGAGGTTCAACATGGAGACAACAGAAAGATATAAGTTAAATAAGGAACTTGCCCAGATGCTTAAGGGCGGAGTTATCATGGACGTTACAACACCTGAGCAGGCTAAGATCGCTGAGGCTGCCGGCGCTTGTGCAGTTATGGCACTTGAGAGAATCCCAGCAGATATCAGAGCTGCCGGTGGTGTATCACGTATGAGCGACCCACAGATGATCAAGGGAATCCAGAACGCTGTATCAATCCCTGTTATGGCTAAGTGCCGTATCGGACATTTCGCAGAGGCTCAGATCCTTCAGGCCATCGAGATCGACTACATCGACGAGAGCGAGGTTCTCTCACCAGCAGATGACATATACCATATTGACAAGAGACAGTTCAAGGTTCCATTTGTATGTGGTGCCAAGGATCTCGGCGAGGCTCTCAGAAGAATCAACGAGGGTGCTTCAATGATCAGAACTAAGGGCGAGCCTGGTACAGGTGATATCGTTCAGGCCGTAAGACATATGAGAAAGATGAACAGCCAGATCGCTGAGATCGTCAGCATGAGAACAGATGAGCTGTATGAGGCAGCTAAGAAGCTTGAGGTTCCTTACGATCTCGTTCAGTACGTACATGAGAATCACCGTCTCCCAGTTGTAAACTTCGCAGCCGGCGGTGTTGCTACTCCTGCCGACGCAGCTCTCATGATGCAGCTCGGTGCTGAGGGTGTATTCGTAGGTTCAGGTATCTTCAAGTCAGGAGACCCTGCTAAGCGTGCTGCTGCCATCGTTCAGGCAACAACAAACTACAATGACGCTGATCTCGTTGCAAAGCTTTCAGAGGGACTTGGTGAAGCTATGGTTGGTATCAACGAGCAGGAGATCGCAATCCTCATGGCAGAAAGGGGTAAGTAATATGCAGGTTGGTGTATTGGCAGTACAGGGAGCTTTCGCAGAGCATGAGCATGTACTTTCCGAGCTCGGCGTATCATGCATAGAACTTAGAAATGCCGGAGATCTGAACAAGCCTTATGACGCCCTGATCCTTCCTGGCGGTGAGAGCACAGTCCAGGGAAAGCTTCTCAGAGACAGCGACATGTTCGACACTATAAAGTCTCAGATCGAGGGTAGCATGCCGGTTCTTGCCACATGTGCAGGACTTATTCTTCTGGCACAGCACATCGAAGGTGATGACACTGTACACCTTGGCACTCTCCCTGTCACAGTAAAGAGAAATGCCTACGGAAGACAGCTTGGAAGCTTCCACACAGAGGCCGAGCTTAAAGGTATCGGTGAGGTTCCTATGACTTTCATCCGTGCACCTTATGTGGCTGAGGCTTCACCTGAGGTTGATGTCCTTGCAACAGTTGATGACAAGATCGTGGCGGTTAAGTACGGCAACCAGTTTGCCCTCTCCTTCCACCCTGAGCTTGACAGCGACTACAGGATCCACAAGGCATTTGTAGACAGTATCCAGTAATATATTGACTACAGTCTAAAACATATATCAATAAAGAAAAGCCTGTGACATATACAGCAGTTATCTGCCGGTATATGTCACAGGCTTTTTCTAATCTATTTTTCCGGTATGCTCCAGGCCATCAAAGCCCGTCATACTCTCATGCTCAGGAAGCTTTGTGAGCGGTTCTTCCTTCTCCTCTATCTTCTCAAGGATCTCCTTGTATTCATTATCCTTGATGTGGTTGCCGATGATCTCCGCCACATCCGTAACTGTGACAAATGCAGAAGAATCTATGGAATTGATGATGTTCTTCAGCTCACCGATCTCAAATCTCGTGATAACACAGTAGAGCACTGTCTTGTTGCCGCTTATCATTCCCTTGCCCTGCATGATGGTAACTGTTCTTCCAAGCTTCTTGTATATCTTGTCTGCCACCTCTCTGGCATCATCAGTTATGATCATGGCTGCCTTCGCCTGCTCAAGACCGGTCTCAACCATATCAAGCACCTTTGATGTTATAAAGTATGTAAGAAGACTGTACATCGCCCTGTCCAGACCAAAGAGCATTCCCGCAATAGAATATATGATCAGATTCATGCCCAGAACAACTCTTCCAACCGGCCAGTCTTTTTTCTTGTTCAGCATGATGGCCACGGTCTCCGTTCCATCCAAGCACCCGCCGAACTTGATGATGATACCAACTCCAAGTCCAAGTATCACACCGCCGAAGCACACCGCAAGTATGGTCTCTGAGGTTGCATTTTCAAGGGGTTTGAATATCTCCACAAATACTGAGAATACAGCCATGGAATAACCGGACTTCACCATGAACATCTTACCAAGCTGTCTTGAACCTATTATAAGAAACGGAACATTAAGAACGATCGTCAGAATACTCAGGGACACTTCTGTGAGATTATTGATCATACCGATGACTCCTCCGTCAAGTATGGTGTTCGGCACGAGAAATTCTTCGATAGCAAATGCAGCTATAACTGCGCCAAGTGTCAGCATTACAAATTCCAGCAGTAATTTTAGTTTTTTTGTCATACTCATCTTCCTTTCCACATCATAGTCGTTTCTTCCTTCCCCTGTTCTCCTTTCAGAATTCTTATTCTCATAACTCCCTGATCATCTGTATCCGGTTACCGAAATTCCACCATCCGTTATCTCTACACATATAGCTCCATGGTCTATGGTACTCATTACATCAGCTCCACAGGCATCCAAACGCTCCAGTGTCTCCCCGTGCGGATGACCATATCGGTTATTCTCCCCCGCCGATATGATCGCAAGATCCGGGTCGACTGCTCTCAGGAACTCCCCACTCGTAGAATATCTGCTGCCGTGATGTCCGACCTTCAACACATCAGCACTCAGATCACCGCCCTCCGAGATAAGCTCCCGTTCTCCATCTTCTCCCAGGTCTCCCGTAAATAAAACACTGTACCCTCGATACTCCAGACGGATAACCGCAGAAAGATCATTTGCATCTTTTATATCAGTTTTTTCAGACGGATGCAAGAAATTTAACCACACTTTAGCCGCATCCTTGCCACAGGACATTTGAGAACCGCCGTCCATATATATGATATTTACGCCTCTTTTCTCTGCCAGCTCAAGCAGTTCACCCATATTTTCAATATCACCATACATCGGAACCACAAGATTATCTATTCTGATACCGGAGTTCGTATCGCTTAGAAGATATTGGATACCGGACACATGATCCTTATCTCCGTGTGTCACAAATGCATAGTCTACATGAGCTGCACCATAAAACTTTAGAACAGGCGCCATCACGTACTCACCAACCTTATTGCTACTCGACGAGCCCCCATCTATCAATATATTTACTCCCATGCCAGACCTTATAAGTATGCCGTCCCCCTGACCAACATCCATAAATACAACTCTGAACTCCCGGTCAAATGAAGCCGCTTCGTAACACACGCAGCACAGGGTAATGATCACAGCAGCGCACAGACAGACCATCCGCCTCCTCACCCTGGCGCAGTCTGCACTCTTTGCTCTTACAAGCAGGATCAGCACTCCAACCATAGCCATATAAAATACTACGATCATCATAACCGACACATGGCCTGTATTTATACTGTAAAATGGAAGCTTCATCGCCCATTCGCAAAGCTGCCTGTATATTGCAAGTATCAGCTTCACAGGAAACGCTCCTATGCCCACCGCCATCTCATTGCCCTGTAGTATCCCGGGAAAAATAAGCATAGCCGCAATCACGACGATACTCACGAATATTATCACAGAAACCAATGGCACTATGAGCAGATTCAGAAAGATCGAATACAGCGGAAACTGGTAATAATAGAATATAACAAGCGGTCCGGTGGCAAGTGTTATCGCCAGATTCATTACAAGTGTGCTGACTACCTTATTCTTAGTTGGAATAAGCTTTTTCATAAGTGCTCCAGGCACCGCCATCCCCAGCACTGCGGCAAAAGACAACTGAAATCCGGCATCAAGGATGATACCCGGATCAATCAGCGCCTGTATGACTGACGCGGTTCCCGCGGATGTAAGCATATCAGGGCTTCGCCCCTTTACCTGACCGATCACAGATATCACCATCATTATCATGGCTCTTACAGTTGAACTCGCCATCCCGGTCATAACTCCGTAAAGTACGATCACAGATATAGCCATTATACCTGATGCCATATATGACCCTGTAAGCCTTCGCAGCACGCCGAATAATGTCATTCCTATTATTGCTATGTGCACACCGGATATCGCCAGAATATGAGCTATTCCATTCATCTGAAACAGCTTCTTCGTATCCCTGTCAATGCCGCTCTTATCCCCCAGTAGCATTGCCTTTATCACCGAGCCATCAGTCTCTCCAAACACACTGTCTGTGATCTCCCCGGACTTTATACGCAGCCTGAACAGAATGTCTCCTATACGGCTGTAGTCCTCTCCACACTCCAGAATGGAGATATCCTTTCCTACTATATATATTCCCTTGTGCGAATAATATTCCCGCGCATCGAATTCGCCCGGATTATCTGCAGAGTCCGGCCTTGACAGACTGCAGCTTAAGGTCAGCTTCATTCCGGTCTTCAGGCTTCCCACGTCTTCCATGTACAGCAATACCTTTGATCTTCCCCGGTATTCCACAGTTTCTTCTGAGTCGCCTCCGCCAAATGTTATCCATTCCGCATACACATATACCCGCCATTCATCGCCGGACTGCCTGATCTCGTACACCTTTCCTTCTATACCGCCCGGCTGCTGCCCATCGAGCTCTTCTGCGAGTCTCTCCTGCTTCGACATAGCACAACCATTCATATAACCGGTCAAAGAGATCATTCCAAATATCATCATACTCAGAACGCATCTGACGATCCTGTTCTTTCTGTCTTTATCACCATGAGCTTTGCCACTATAAAAAAACATGGCTGTACCGGCTTTGTCCATGTAAACCGACAATACCGGTGCAGCCAATATGATCAGACCAATTATAAGCACTGAACTGTCAGCCGCCTCTTTATACGCCTCTCCAAGCGCAAAGCATACTGCTATCCAGAATAATGGTCTCTTTATATTCGTATCCTCCTGTTTTGTTCAAACTTCTGTTTATATCTCAAGCTTTGAATAATCAGCAGTAAATTTCCTGCTGAGATCGATGTTGTTCAATCTGTTATTTGTATTATCCACATTTATCTGTACACTCTTGACATCTTCAAGCTCCATGAGGGAATCCACAACAGAATACACAAGTATCTCATCGTCCACACCTGCTGTTCCATCCGCAAAGCTCTCATTAAATGTTATCGTACACACATCGTCAGCATCATCCACAGTGACACTCTTAACCACAGTTTTCTCATTGAGCGGTACAACTGTTCCATCGTAACTCATTCTCAGTCCTGCAACCATCTGTTCCTCCAGTGATTCAGGCGCTGATCTGTCCAGATCTATGGTCTTCTGAACCAGCTTCTGTCCTGTGCTGTCCGGCATATATATGTTGTACTCTTCATGTGGATTCATGAAGTTGTCCATATCTGAAAATGAATCATTTGTGAGCTCCTCACGCACGATACTGTTCTCATTTGCAATGTCAGTGTATTCATACACAACCTTCTTCACCGATTCGATCTGTGTCAGAGTTCTCACAAATGCCGCCTTGCTTAGCACCATCTCATATGTGTCAGTGGCCTCCCAGTCAACGTTGAACATAAGATTGATCGTCGCCTGACCGTCATATGTATATCTCTGGTACGTAACGCCCTGGGGAACCGGAACCTGTTTATCCGTCATTTCCCCACTGTCCATCAATGCGTTCATCACAGTGTCGATAAGATTCTCCGTCGTGACGAGCTGGTCTCGGGTGAAAACCTCCGGGAACAGATCAGTCCACGTTGAGTTTGCGTAGTACAGAGTCAGATTTTCATCTGAATTGTCTGCTGAATTTTTCTTTCTGCCATTCTTGCTGTCGCTTCCACACGCCACAAGAATCACCACTGCAGCCATGACCACGGCAGTGAGCATAATTCTTTTTTTCGTCGTCATATTAATCCCTTACTCGTGAGCCTGTAATGGAACCTTTACCGTAAATGTAGTTCCTTTTCCCGGTTCACTATACACATTTATAGTTCCTTTGTGCATGATAATTATATTCTTCGTGATGGCTAGTCCCAGACCGGTTCCACCAGTGTCTCGACTTCTCGCCTTGTCTACTCTGTAGAATCTCTCAAAAATATGATTTATGCAATCCTCCGGTATTCCTACACCGGAGTCTGCTACCTTGATATAGAAGTTCCTGTGGTCTGAATTGAGCGAAACCTTTATCCAACCGCCATCAACGTTATACTTTATTCCATTCTCTATCAGATTCGAGATCGCAAGAGTAAACTTCACCTTGTCTATCTCTGCCTTTATGTCTCCAAAGCTCTCAAATGAAAGCTGTATACTTCTCTTCTCCGCCAGAGGCTTAAGTCTCTTGAGTATGAGATCCATAAATTCATTCATATCCACAGGCTCTTTATTCAGGCTGTCAGGGCCTTTGTCAGTCTTAACGAGTGTAAGCAGATCACTTATGATCTCTGCCTCCCTGTCTATCTCCTGAACTATATCCTACATGAATTCTCTGTACATCTCCGCCGGCACATCACTCTGGGTGAGCAGCGACTCTGACAGAACCTTCATGGATGTTATCGGTGTCTTTAACTCATGTGAGACATTTGACACGAATTCCTGACGGGACTCCTCAAGAAGCTGTGCCTTGTTGAATATATCGTTTATATCCTTTGTCAGCTCCTGTGTCTCCCTGAACATACCGTCCACGCTCATCGGTTCAAGGCTGCCGCCTTTCATTCCCTCTATCTCGTTTCTGACATGGTTCACATCCCTGACTGATAACTTAGCCGCAAAATAAGCAGCTATCAATCCAAGTATCAACGATATCGCAAACAGATAAGTTGCATTTCTCTTCATATATATTGACAGGTTCTCGAGAGCATCGGTCTCAAGAGATATCAGTGCCACCGCATCTGTATAGCCCTCACTGTTGATCACTGGAACTATGCGTCTGTACACATTTTCCTCTGTCTCTGATATATACTTCTGCTGCCCCTTCATTACGCTGAACACGTTCTCATCCACCAGATATCTTCCGGTGTCTTTTCCATAGGAGTCCACCACGACCTTGTAATCAGTATCCACTATAACTATACGGGCAGAGAGAGAATAAGCCATGGTCTTTATCTCGTCCACGGCTCTCCCTATATCATCCTCCGCCTTGTGTTCATTCACTATATGGGCAATGTATTCTGCACACTCCTGTGCGTGTCTGTCAAGATTTCTCTCACTCTTCGAATTCACAGTGCCCGCCAGTATCCACAGTGCTGCATAGGCGATCACTGCCACACTGACTGCCACTATAAGCGATATGATCGTTCTCTGCCCCACTCTGATACTGACTCTGGATCTCTCCTGGGCGGTATTCTTCTCTTCAATTTTTTCTGTTTCAACTGTTGCACGTTTCTTTTTTTTCATATCAGCCCTTGAAGAAATATCCTACTCCCCATTTTGTATGAATGTATACCGGCTCACCCGGATTAGCTTCTATCTTCTCACGAAGTCTTCTAACATGCACATCAACTGTTCTCGCATCTCCCGGGTAGGAATCTCCCCAGATCGTATTCAGGAGTTCATTTCTTGAATATACCTTGTTTGGATGCGCCATGAGCAGCTCAAGAAGGTCAAACTCTTTGGCTGTCAAATTAAGCTCCTTACCACCGACAAATACACGTCTGCTGTCAAGCTCAACCTTCATTCCGTTGATCTCCATTACATTTGACGGTTTTGCAGGTGCCTGCTTGCGGTTGCTTCTTCTAAGTATAGCCTTGATCCTGGCCTTCACCTCAAGAATATTAAATGGCTTTGTTATATAGTCATCTGCACCATACTCGAGTCCCATGATCTTATCCATGTCCTCACCCTTTGCAGTGAGCATGATAATAGGAACATTGGAAAACTCTCTGACCATCTGGCAAACCTCTATTCCTGTGTATACAGGTATCATTATATCCAGCAGAACTATATCGTAATCATTTGCCTTTATCTTCTCTATAGCTTCACCGCCATCGTAGGCTGTATCCACTTCCATATCGTCCTGTTCCAGGCTGAACTTCAGCCCCTTAACGATCAACTTCTCATCATCCACAACAAGAACTTTCTTCATCTTAACATCCTTTCTACCCCGAGACTCATTTACTCTGTCGATATATATGTCTCCAGTTTCTCATATATACTGTCTCCTATGCCGCTGACATTCTTAAGGTCATCTTTGCAGGCAAATGCTCCATTCTTCCGTCTGTACTCAACAATCTGCGAGGCCTTCGTCTCGCCTATTCCCGGTAACGTCATAAGTTCCGCAGCATCTGCACTGTTGATGTTGACCAGTCTCTGTCCGACGCATCTGTCCCGGCTTCGCTCTCATCCGGAAGCTGTTCACCTCCGACAGGAAAGTACAGCTTCTGACCATCCTCAAGCACATCTGCAAGATTCACCGCAACGGTATCTGCGTCATCGGAGAATCCTCCCGCCGCCTCAAGGCCATCATTCGCCCTGGATCCGGCTTCGAGCTCATATACGCCCTCATTCTTCACTGCTCCGCATACAAAAACTGTTATGTATTCTGGAGTTTCTGAATGTATCGTTACACTCTCGTCTGCTCCGGCTTCTTCCGCGCCTTGCTGCGAAGCTTTCTCCGTAACATTCTCTTCTGAATTACCGGATATAGTTACCTGTTCTTCTCCACAGCCGGAACACAATAATGTCATTGTCAGCACGCATAAATATGCTAAATTTTTAATTATTTTCTTCATCGTGCGACACCTCCTGTGTCAGCACAGAATTACACAGGTTTATTGTATCTAAACACCTCTGAATTTACAACAATATATTTCTATTTTATTTCATTTTTGTTACTTTTTTCACAAAAGAGCCCTTTTATCCCTTATTCATTGATACTTTTTACAATACATAAAAATGTAACATTTTTATAAACTCCCCGATTCAGATCAGACATAAAAAAACAGCATACATGACCGGTAATCTTCCCTCCTTACAGATGGCTGTCCACCATGGTCATATATACTGTTTTATAATTTACTATTTTATTATTTGAAGCTTTGTTATATTCTGCCATGCATCCTAGAATAAAGGCTCCTTGAGGATAGCAGTTCCGATACCCTTCTGGGTGAAGAATTCAAGAAGCAGGCAGTGCTGGAGACGGCCATCAAGTATATGCACCCTTGAAACTCCATTTTCCATGGCTGCGATACAGTTGTTAAGCTTTGGAAGCATACCACCGCCGACAACGCCCTTCTCTATGATGTCCTTTGCCTCGTGTATATCCATCTCTGAGATAAGTGTTGACTTGTCTGTTGGATCAATAAATACTCCCTCGATATCTGTGAGGAATACAAGCTTCTCAGCCTCAAGAGCTGTTGCTACTGCACAAGCAGCATCGTCCGCATTGATGTTGTAATCCTCGTAGTTCTCATCCACTCCTATAGGTGCGATAACCGGGATGAAATCATCCTCGATAAGTGATGTAAGGATGGATGTGTCAACATTTGTTATCTCTCCCACATAACCTATATCCTTGCCACCAGGGAACTTCTTCTTGACTGTGAACATTCCGCCGTCCTTGCCGCTGATTCCGACTGCCTTAAGTCCGATCTTCTGCATGAGACTTACAAGACTCTTGTTGACCTTGCCGAGAACCATCTCTGCGATCTCCATCGTCTCTGCATCTGTAACACGGAGACCGTTGATAAATTCTGCCTCCTTGCCGACCTTCTCTACCCATTTGCTGATCTCCTTGCCGCCACCGTGTACGATGACCGGCTTCATGCCGACAAGCTTCAGCATGGCAACGTCCTTGATAACGTTGTACTTGAGATTCTCGTCAAGCATAGCGCTTCCGCCGTACTTTACAACCACTGTCTTGCCCTGGAATTTCTTGATATATGGCATAGCCTCTATCAGTGTCTGTGCCTTCTCAATTACCTGATCTACTGTGTAATCACCTATAACCATTTTTCTGTCCTTCTTTCTTCTATATTTATATATCTTCGGTTTATCTACCTTAGGTTTATCTGTCTTTTGCCTTCAACTTTATCTTCCAGCCTGATCAATGTCAACGATTAACGCATCGTCTCAATTTAGTCTTATTTGATTTATTGACTAGAATCTATTTTTAAATTTACGCAATATGTTTTATCTTATAACCTGCTTCCATTTTTATATGGCTTATCTCACTGGATTTTACTTTCTATAATCCGCATTTATCTTTATATAGTCATATGTGAGATCGCAGCCCCATGCTGTGGCTGTCTCATCCCCCATATTCATATGTGCCTTGAGCTTTATCTGTTTCTCTGAGAGTATGTGACTGGCTTCTTTCTCATCATAATCCGTCGTCACTCCATGCTTTACAATCTCAAGATGTCCTGCCACACTGGATATCTCTATATCTACCCTGTACGGATCGAATTTCACTCCGCTCTGCCCCATGGCACATACTATTCTGCCCCAGTTGGCATCGGCACCATACATGGCACACTTTACAAGATTGGAGGCCACTATAGCCTTTGCCAGATGCCTTGCATTGTCCTTATCAGGCATACCCGACACATCCACCTGAAACATCTTGGTAGCGCCCTCTCCGTCCGAGGCTATCGCCCTGACAAATGCTCTGTTGATATATCTTATCGCTTCGACAAATGCAGGAAAGTCTTCATCGGTCTCCAGCAGTTCCTCGTTACCCGCCATACCATTTGCAAATATCATTACCGTGTCATTTGTAGACATGTCTCCATCCACAGACACCATATTGTATGTATCGACCACATCTGACTTCAGCACCTTGCCTAGCAGCTCTGAGCTGATATTCAGATCTGTCGTAATGAAGCTGAGTACGGTCCCAAGGTTTGGATTGATCATTCCGGATCCCTTGCACATGCCTCCTATGGTGACCTGCTGCCCCTTGATCTCTAAAGTTACGGCTATCTCCTTCTTATAGATATCAGTCGTCTTGATCGCCTCCGCGGCATCCACTCCGGCATCTATAGAATATGAAAGCTCCGGCACCAGCATATCTATACCGCTCTGTATGACATCCATCGGAAGTCTCATTCCTATGACTCCTGTAGAAGCCACCGCAACCGTACTTGGATCTATGCCAAGGCTCTTACCTACATGGGCCGCCATGGCCTCAGCATCGTGGATTCCCTGTTCGCCAGTACAGGTATTTGCCACACCGCTGTTTACAACCAGTGCCTGACACATTCCCACATTCTGGCAAAGCCGCCTGTCGTATATGACCGGTGCTGCCTGAACCATGTTCTGTGTAAATGCTCCCGCTACATGTGCAGGAACATCACTCACCAGAAGTGCCATGTCTTTTTTCAGTTTATTTCTTCTTATTCCAACATGTAGTCCCGCTGCACGAAATCCAGCAGGAGCTGTCACGCCTCCCGGAATTATCTTCATCCTACCACCTTATTTCCAAATTTATGGGAAAACAGGAGCCATGCGGAGACCCTCAGCCTCGTCAAATCCAAACATGATGTTCATGTTCTGCACAGCCTGACCTGCTGCTCCCTTTACGAGATTGTCAAGTGCACCCATGGCGATGACTCTGTTTGTTCTCTCATCTATCTTGAAGTTGACATCCACATAGTTACTTCCCTCTACCCATTTTGTCTCCGGGCATACATCCTTTTCCAGAACACGGACGAATTTCTCATCTTTATAATATTTATCATAGATTGCTTTCACTTCTTCGTATGTTACATCTTTTTTGAGTGTTGCATATTCCGTTGCCAGGATTCCTCTGTTCATCGGAACCAGATGTGGTGTGAAGTTGATCAGCACTTTTTCT